>Ga0105240_10000217_pt1 | contig 115649 bp, 106 predicted proteins | sample KBSC54metaG_FD_80426 | JGI IMG/M metagenome (GOLD analysis project Ga0105240, IMG submission 80426) | Corn rhizosphere microbial communities from Kellogg Biological Station, Michigan, USA - KBS C5-4 metaG | ecosystem: Host-associated > Plants > Roots > Rhizosphere > Soil | place: Michigan...
GCAGATGGCCCGCAAAGGGGGCGGCGGCGTCGAGAGCGACGACCATCGTTCCGGGCTTGAGCTTGTCGACGATGCCGGCGGCGACCTTGCCGATCGCCGTATCCGGAACTGCAAGAATGACCACAACGGCGCCGTCGAGTGCTACGTCCGCCGGTACGCAATCGATGGCAAGGTCATTCTTCAGCCGCGCTTTGCCGGCGTCGCCGACCTCGACGTGGCGCACGTCGAAACGCGAGCCTTTCAGATTCTTGGCGAGCCGGTAGCCCATTTTGCCGCCAGCACCGAAAAGAGCAATTGCAGTCATGATAATACCTCGTTTGCTTTCAAGGCGTGGTATCGTAAGTGGTATGATGAGTCAATGAGTATGCCATTGGCTAAGTCAAAAAATGGCATGCGGGCTACGAGCTTCTCCCATCGCGGATCTGCGCAAAGTAATCATCGGTTCCGACTTGGCCGCCCTTGAGTGCGATCTGCAGACCGTTGGTCGGTGCGTGGTTGCCGTGCGCAGTGCAGAGCGGCGATCCCGGCGTCTGCGGCAATGGCAGCAAGGTGGTCAGTGCATCGACGCGCAGTTCTTGCAATGCGTGGCTTGACGTATCGCCGCCGGCGATGACGGCACGGCCGAGACCTTCCTGTTCGATCAGCCGCCGTAGAAGAATGCCGAGGGCCTGCCCGAGGCGGTGCCGCGCGCCGGGAATTCGATCGATATCGCCACCCCGGTCGGCCGAGGGGCCAAGTGCCGTATGGAGAATGACGCTGCGGCCTTCCTTCAGGCTCGCAATGCCGGCATTGGCTGCCTTCTCCAGGGCGCGTTCGGCGTCTTCGCCGACCAGCTCAAGCGGATCGACGCCGATACCGTCGAAGCCGTCGGCCACCGCGCGGCGGATCTGGCGTTCGGTCGTCGGCGATACGCTGCCGGAGACGACCGCGAGACGTTCGACTTTGCCAGGCTGCTGGAAGTCCGGCTTCGGTCCGATCAATCCTTCGTCGCGCCAGGCGTTCAGAAGGGCATATTCGACGCCTGAGGAGCCGGCGACGAATGAGCCGCCTTTGTTTTTAAGACGCCATAGCTGACGGCCTGCGGCCGCCTGCGTTTCCGTGCTGTCAACATCCATGAGGAGGATGCCGTCATCTCCCTTCACAAGCCTGTCGATCCGCTCGTCCGCGTCTGCCGCCACGATGGTCACGAGATCAGCAAGGCTGACGGGGAGGGAGGTCTGCCTGCTCAGATGCACGGCAAGATCGGCCTCGTCCATCGGCGTGACCGGATGCCGGCTCATCACCGGATGGCGGTCGATGCGGAAGACCCGGCCTTGATAGGCGGCAAAGAGGTGACCGAAGGCTGTATAGCGTTTGAGCTGCGGCGCGCCAACGATGACCGGTACGACAGGCTGGTTGAAGAGCATCTTTCCGATCTCGATCGCCCTGCCGATATTCCCGACCTTCGGACTGGAATCGAAGGTTGAGCAGACTTTGTAGTGGCAGATCCCGGCGCCCTGGCTTTTCAGCCATGCGAACGCCGGCGTCAGATGCTCGTCCATCCATTCCGGCGTCTCGCTGCGGCTGGTGCCTGCGACACCGATGGCGCGGCAACCCTTGAAACGCTCCAGCATGGCTGCGCTCGGAATACCGAGAAACAGCACGGTCGGGACACCGTTGGAAGCAAGCGCCTCCATGACATCGGTCGAGCCGGTGAAGTCGTCGCCATAATAGCTGAGAAGAAGATTGGGCATTGCTGTCAGGCGTCCTTGCCGTCACTGAATTTTGCGATCGAGGCGGCAAGCTCCGGATGGTTCTTGGCGTAATCATCAAGCGGGATGTCAGCAACAGCTGCCTGCCAGGCCTGCTGGATGGCCGTAACGCCGGCCGCAGGCCCGAACGGATGGCTGACAATGCCACCGCCGCAAAGATAGAGAAGATCCGTGGTCCGGCCGGTGCGCCGATAGGTCTCCGGAGCCTGGCCTCCCCACTGACCGGAACCCGCCACAGGGAGCGGACAGTCGGATGGATCGAAGAGCGGCGTGCTGATGGCCTTGAAGGATTCGACGAAACTGTCGTCGGGCTCCCAATATTTGACCCTGATGCCATTGATCTGGAACTGGTCGACGCCGAGCAGACGCCAGAACTGCTGATAGACCTTGAAATCCATGCCGGCGCCGGGGTGCCGGGTCAAGACGTCCCAGCCGTTGCGATGCGCGTGCAGCACCAGGCCGGAGCGCTTGCGCAGGAAGCTCATGCAGCCGAAGCCGATGGAATTGATGTTGACAACGGCGCAATTGCCGCCGGCCTTCAGCACGAGATCATGGTTGCGCATCATCTCGTCGGGATCGGCGTGCGAAATGCCGAAGGCGTACATCACCTTCTTGCCGGTCTTCTGCTCGTGATCGAGGATGAGCGGCATGATCGCCTCGACGCGCTCTTTTAGCGGCGAGTAGGCGGGGCTCATCAGCTTCTCGTCGTCCTTGATGAAATCGACGCCCGAGCCGATCAATTCGCCGACCAGGTCAGCCGTTTCCTTCGGCCGCAGGCCGAGTGCCGGCTTGACGATGGTGCCGATGATCGGACGACCGCTGACGCCGGTCAGCCGCAGGCTGCCGGCAACGCCGAATTGCGGGCCTGGATGAGCGTCGCGAAAGGCTTGCGGCAGCTTCATGTCGACGACGCGGATGCCGGTCATGCCCTTGATCGAGTAGACGCCGCCGATGGTGATGGTCATCAACGCTGAAAGATCGGTGCCGATCGCATCGAGCGGAAAGGCGATATCGACATCGGCACGGCGGATGCGGCCGTGACCTTCGGCAGCTTCCGGCCATGTCGGTCGCTCGGCGTCGGCAAGCGGGCGGATCGCCGTGACGCGGGCGGCCACCCGCGATTTGAGCTCTTCCGTCTCGCCAGGCACCGCCACGAACGTGCCGGTCGATTGATCGCTGGCAATCTTGCGGGCCATCGCCTCGATGCTGCCTGACGTTTCGATACGGTAGGTGATGGTGATGGTCATAGGGACTGACTGCTCCTTTCGCCGACGATTTTCGCGTGGCGTAAACTGGTGAAGTGGTATAATGAGTATCCCAACTTCTGCAACGATTTTTTTGCTCGTTAGCCGGCAGGCTGTTCCGTATGGGCTTTCTCGACGGCAGGCAAAAATGCATAAGGAAAGAAAAGCTTTGAGCAAGCGGGGTTCCATGGGCCAGCCAGTAGAACAAATTGTACGTCGAAAGCTGTCCGACGAAGTATTTGATCGGCTTGAACGGTTGATTACATCGGGAGAACTCAAGCCGGGCGACGAAATGCCATCCGAGCGCGTCCTTATGGAGCGTTTCGGCGTTGGGCGTCCGGCGATCCGCGAGGCGATGCAGGCACTTGCCAATATGGGGTTGGTGAACATTTCCCATGGTGAGCGGGCAAAAGTGCTCCAACTCACCGCCAAGTCACTCTTCCGGCAGGTCGATCTGACGGCGAAAATCATGCTGTCGCAATCGACGGATTCGCTGGAGCATTTGAAGAGCGCCCGCATTTTCTTCGAGCGCGGCATGGCGCGCGAGGCAGCGGTGCGCGCAACCGAAAAGGATATTGCCGATCTCCAGGAGATCATCGAACGGCAGCGCGCCTTTCTCGGTCATGCCGAGGAGTTCATTTCAGCCGACATGCAGTTCCATACGCGCATCGCGCAGATTTCCGGCAACCCGATTTTCGCAGCCGTCAGCGAAGCCATGCTGGCCTGGCTGAAGACCTACCATACGGACATGCTGATCTGGACGGGCAAGGAAAAGTTCACCCTGGTCGAGCACGAGGAAATCCTTGGACGGCTCGCCGAAAACGATGCGGACGGCGCGGAGGCGGCGGTATTGAAGCATCTGGAGCGGTCGCGCGCCCTTTATACCAAATAGGCGCTTTTTCTTCAGGACGCCCGCCATTTACGGTTCGTGTGGGCCCGTATATTTGTCGCAATTTTTCCTCAATCTTCGTAGTATCTGCCGAAATGTAGAAGAGGTGTGTGATGATCAATTTTATTCATCGGAACATGGCGCTTGTCCTGGCTCCCGTCATGACGGTGCTCGCCATAGCTTTTTATAATCTGCTTTCCCTGCTGGTCAGGCATCATCACAACATTCTGCATGGTCTTCATCATGTGATCGGCGCCGTCGTCCTTTGCGTCGTGTTTTATGGCATCATCCGCTACATGCAGTCGCTGCCCGAGGACGATAGCTAGAATTCCATCAGACTTTGGAAAATAAAGCTGATAATTTCAGATAGGGTTCAGCCTGCCCGACTATCGTCGCCTCGATTCTGAGCGCGAGATCGGTAATGCATTCGACATGTGCCACCGATAACGCGTCGGAAAACTGTTTCGCAGCAAAGTTCATCGCGCCCTTCCGGCGCTAAGCCCCCCACTTAAGAACTGAGGATATCGAAACGTGGCTGATGTTTGTACGCAGGGCGTGGACACGGGCTTCGTCGCCCTGGGTTATGCCAAAATAGCTTTTCTGGGCGTCGTGCAGGGGCTGACGGAGCTGCTGCCGGTCTCCTCCACGGCCCACATGCGCCTGGTGCCGGCCTTGCTTGGCTGGCAGGATCCGGGTTCGGCGTTCTCGGCGGCGATGCAGCTTGCCGCGCTGGCGGCGATCATCTCCTATTTCTGGAGCGATGTCCGCTATGTCACCTTCGGATCGCTCGATGCCATCAGGCAGAGAGATTGGCGCTCGCCCGCGATGCGGCTTGCGATTGCCATCATCATCGCCACGATCCCGATCGTCATTGCCGGCCTGCTGCTATCGTCTTCGCTCAATGCCTGCGGCACGTCGTTTCGCAGCCTCTGGGTCATCGGTCTCGCCTGTCTCGTCATGGGCATTCTTCTGGCCGTCGCGGAACTCTACAGCCGACATACGAAGGACATGGAACAGATGACCCTGATGGATGCCCTGTTCGTCGGCATCACTCAGGTCGGCGCCCTCGTTCCCGGGGTCTCTCGTTCGGGCTCGACGCTGACGGGCGCACTCTTCCTTGGCCTGAAGCGCGACGAAGCGGCGCGGTTTTCGTTCCTGCTCGGACTTCCCGCCATCGCTCTTGCCGGGCTGAAGGAGCTGTTCACGCTCTACAAGGCTCATATTCCAATGGAGGCGTGGTCGGTGCTGCTCGTCGGGCTTATTGTCGGCAGCATCTCGTCCTTCGTGGCGATCTGGGGCTTGATGCGCTTCCTGGAACGCTTCTCCACCTGGCCCTTCGTGATCTACCGCATCGTGCTGGGCGTCGTCATTCTCTTCGGCGTTCTGACCCTGGGTTGGGCTTGAGCGGCTGCGCTATTCCATCGCGAGGATCATGTTCCGGACGATGGGATAGATTTCCGTTTCCCAGCGGCGGCCGTTGAATACACCGTAGTGTCCGACATTGGCCTGAAGATGGTGCCGTTTCAGATGCGGCCGCAGCGATCGACAGAGATCGTGTGCGGCCGAGGTCTGGCCGAGGGCGCAGATGTCGTCGCGTCCGCCCTCGACCGTTAAAAGAGCCGTCTTGCGGATCATGCCGGGATCGACCTTTTGGCCACGATAGGTAAAATCTCCCGTCGCCAGCTCGGCTTTCTGGAACACCCGGTCGATGGTCTCGATATAGAATTCCTCGGTCATGTCGAGTACGGCAAAATACTCGTCATAAAAGGTCTTGATCTTGGCGGCCTCGGCCGTCTCGCCCTTGGCCAGATGCTCGTAGAGCTTGCGATGGGCGTCCTGATGGCGCTGCATGTTCATGGCCATGAAGGCAACGAGCTGCAGGAAGCCAGGATAGACACGTCGGCCGCCGCCCGAATAGCGCCACGGCACATTGCTGATGAGCGAATTTTCGAACCAGGCGAGCGACTTGGACACGGCAAGCTCGTTGACCTCGGTCGGGCTTTCGCGCGGATCGATCGGACCGGCCATCAAGGTCATGGTCCGAGGCGTCGCCGGATGCCCGTCTTCCGACATGACGGCAACCGCCGCCAGTACCTGCACGCAGGGTTGACACACGGCAAGGACGTGCCCGCCCGGGCCGATCTTCTCCAGGAAGCGGATGATGTAGTCTACATAATCGTCCATGCCGAAAAGTCCGGCGGAGACGGGCACATCGCGGGCGTTCGCCCAGTCGGTTATGTAGACATCGTGGTCGCGAAGCAGGGTTTTCACCGTGCCGCGCAGGAGCGTGGAGAAATGCCCGGAAAGCGGCGCGACCACGAGGATCCTCGGTCGCGGTGTATCGATATCGGCGGCAAAGCGCAGAAGCTTGCCGAAGGGCAGATCGAGCGTGGTTTCAATGGTGATGGGTACGTCGCGATTTCCCACCCTGACGACGTCGATAGCAAAGTCGGGCCGCTTGTGGGTGATCTCGTAGCGGGAGATCATTTCCAGCGCGGCAGAAAAGTGCTGCCCCATCTCGCCAGCCGGTCCCCAGAACATCGGCGCGGAGAATATTTGCAGGCGCCGCGCCAGATCGCGCAGGGGCGCAATGAGATCATCCTGGAATTGATAGGCTTGATAGAGCATGGCCGACGTCTCCCGCACTGCCAGAGAAATGCGGCAGTGCAAAAAAGCTAGTGCAATATGCCGCGCTATGCGAGAAGATTGTTATGGCAGACCATTATTTGTCCGGCACGGATTGGATCGCGATGACGCAGGCGACACTGACGATTTCCTCGAAGAACTATTCCTCCTGGTCGCTGCGTGGCTGGCTGCTATGCCGCATGGCCGGCCTGGATTTCACCGAAATGCTGGTGGAAATGAACGATGAGGCCCGCCAGGAGCTTCTTCTTCTATCGCCATCGGTTCTCGTGCCGCGACTGACCCATGAGGATGTCACCGTGTGGGACACGCTGGCGATCGCGGACTATCTGAGCGAAATCGCCCCGAAGGCGGGGCTATGGCCCACTGAGCGGGTTGCCCGTGCTCTCTGCCGCTCCGTCTCGGGCGAGATGCACTCCGGCTTCCATAATCTGCGCTCGGCCCTGCCGATGAATCTCAAGGCGCGGCATGCGAGCTTCAAGATATTTTCGGGCGCACGCCCCGATGTGGAGCGGGTGAAGACGATCTGGACCGACTGCCTCGACGCAAGCGGCGGTCCCTGGTTGTTCGGAAAGGCGCCGACCGTCGCCGATGCGATGTATGCGCCGGTCTGCACGCGCTTCCGCACCTATGCAGTGGAGCTGGAACCGAGGCTGGCCGCCTATGTCGAGACAGTGCTTGCCTGGCCGCTGATGCGGGAGTGGACCGAAGGGGCCGTGGCTGAGCCGGACGAGATCATCGAACTGGAAGTGGAGTTCTGATCGCCGGCCGGCGCGCCGCTTTGCTGCGGATCATTATCCGAAGACGAGCCCGCCATCGACGATCAGGTTCTGTCCGGTGACGGCGCGCGCCCAAGGGCTTGCGAAGAATAGAACCGTGTCGGCAGCATCCTCAGGCGTAGTGACACGGCGCAGCGGCGTGTTCGCTGCGATGATGTCGAAGACCGCTTCGGGCGTGGCGCTGCTGGCATCCGTGGTGCGCAGCAGGCCGCCGGAGACCATGTTGACGGTAATTCCGAGCGGGCCAAGTTCGGCGGCGGCCGTCCGCGTCAGCGACAACAACGCCCCCTTGGCCGCCGTGTAATCGTGATAGGGCACGACCGGATTCTGGAAGAGGTTGGTGCCGATCGTGACGATGCGGCCAAAGCCCGCCGCCACCATCGCCGGCCGCGCAGCCTGTATCAGGTTGAGTGCACCCTGCAGAGCGGTTTCGAGCTGCGTTGCCATTTCGGCCCAACTCAGTGCGTCCAACTTCGAACGCGCGTCGCCATTGAAGCTGAAATCGGCGAGCGCATTGTGGACGATCGTGGTCGGGGCTCCGAAATGGGCCGTCACGTCTGCCACGAGTTGTTTTGTTTCGTCGAGGCTGCGGATGTCGGCTCGAAACGCCTTTGCGTGGTCGCCAAGCCGTGCTGCAAGCACCTCCGCCGGCTCCCGGCTGGTGCGGTAGTTGACGGCAACTTTGGCGCCTTCGCGGGCGAAGGCTGCTGCGATCGCGGCGCCGAAACCGCGTCCGGCGCCGGAGACGATGACGACTTGTTCGTTGAGGGGCAGGTTCACTTCGATATTCCTTCCATGTCAGACCAAAGTGCGTAGAAATGCTGGACAGGGCCATGGCCGCTGCCGACCGAAAGCTGCCCTGCGGCTGTAACCGCGCCTGCGAGGTACCGTTTGGCGGAGGCAACGGCTTGCGGCAGCGGCAAGCCCTTAGCGATCTCGGCCGCAATTGCGCTGGACAGCGTGCAGCCGGTTCCATGCGTGTTCTTCGTTGGTAACCGCTCGGCTTCGAACCAGGTGAGGGTGTCAGCGCTTGCCAATATGTCCGGACTTTCATCACCTTCGAGATGGCCGCCCTTCACGAGGACTGCCGCCGTGCCGAGATCGGCGAGAGCGTGCGCCTGACGCGCCATGTCTTCGCGGCTTTTCGCCTCGGCTTCATGCAGCAGGGCAGCCGCCTCCGGCAGGTTCGGCGTCAGCACCGTCGCCAGCGGCAACAGCCGCCGGGTGAGCACGTCAACGGCATCCGCTGCAAGCAGGGCGGCACCGCCCTTGGCGATCATCACCGGGTCGAGCACGATGGGAACATCGCGATGTCGCGCCAGAATGTCGGCAACGGCTTCGGCGATCCCAGCATTCGCGATCATGCCGATCTTGACGGCATCGACGCGTATATCGGCAAAGATGGTTTCGATCTGATCGGCGACAAATTGCGGTGGCACCGGATGGACGCCGGAAACGCCTTGCGTGTTCTGGGCAGTCAATGCCGTCAGGACAGCCATTCCATAGACGCCGCGTGCCGAAAAGGCCTTGAGATCGGCCTGGATACCGGCGCCGCCGGAAGGATCGGAGCCGGCGATGGAGAGGACGTTGCGGATCATCTGCGCGCCTCCTTGACGGCTTCGGCGATAAGGGCCGTGGCGGCTATGGGATCGGCCTTCCCGCAGATTGCCGAGACGACGGCCAGTCCGTCCGCTCCGGCCGACAGGACATCGGCTGTGTGTTCGGCCTTGAGACCGCCGATGGCGACGACAGGAACCGGGCAGAGCCTGATGATGCGGGCAAGGCCGTCAAAGCCGATCGGCTGCTTGTGGTCGGGCTTGGTCGGCGTGGCAAAGACGGGGCCGACGCCAACATAGTCGACGATCTCGGCATCGACGGCCGAGGCCAGAGCTTCCGTCTCCACCGAGAGACCGAGGATCATCTCCGGCCCAATCATACGGCGGGCGGTGTCGGCATCCAGATCTTCCTGCCCGATATGCAGGCCATCGGCGCCGATGGCGATGGCGGCCTCGACATCGTCGTTGACGATGAGGCGGGCCTTGCTTCCGGCCAGCGCCCGCTTGAGGGCAAGGCCGGTATCGATCATGGCTGCGGTTGAAGCATGCTTGTCACGCAGTTGCACGATGGTCGCACCGCCGGCGACCGCCGCACGGGCTGTCTCGACCATGCCGAAATCCGCACAGAGTATCGGATCGAGAACGAGATAAAGCGAAAGGTCGAAGTTTTTCATGCGAGCATGATCCTCGCTTTGGCGGTGAGCGCTTCCGCATCGAGGGCGGCCAGCGCGTCGAGGAAGCGCCAGGAAAAGGAGCCAGGCCCATCGGCGACGGTTCCCGCCTGTTCCCCGGCAACGGCAAAAACGGCAAGGGCCGCCGCCGTCGCATCGAAGGGATTATCGGGCGCAGTCGCCACAAAGGCCCCGACCAGGCAGGTCAACGAGCAGCCGAGGGCCGTGACCTGCGGCATCAGCGGCGATCCGCCTTCTATGCGTCGCGCCTTGTGGCCATCTGTCACGAAATCGGTGACACCGGTCACGGCAACCACGCATCCATGCCGTTCGGCGAGTTGCCTGGCCGATTGCTCGGCCAACTCGACGGGATCGCGGCTATCGACGCCCTGGCCGCGACTGACGCCTCCGGCGAGCGCGATGATCTCGGACGCGTTGCCGCGAATGACCGTCGGCTGCAGGTCCAGCAATTGCGCGACTGCCCTGCGCCGGAATGCGGTCGCATAGTGAGCGACCGGATCGAGCACCCAGGGCCTGCCGGCCTGTCTTGCCGATTGTGCGGCCGACAGCATGCCGACAAGCCATTCGGCCGACAGCGTGCCGATATTGATCGTCAGCGCGGCGGAGATGGCGGCGAACTCGGCCGCTTCTTCCTCGGCATGGATCATGGCCGGCGATGCGCCGGCGGCAAGCATCACGTTGGCGGCGATGTTCATCGCCACGAAATTGGTGATGCACTGCACCAGCGGCGGATTCGCCCGCATGGCGCCGAACAGAGTGCCGGCAGTGGTTTGGTCTTGCATATCGCCCCTTTCGGGCGGGCGAGACGCGAGGGGCGGCATAGGATGTTGCAGAACCCCGAGCGACTCCCTCCGCCAGCATGATCTGGTTCAGGTTCAAAGGGTGCTTCTCAGCCTGCCGGATAGCAGACGCCCCTGTCTCTCAATGCCGTTGTTTTCGCAGACAAAGGCTGCCCTGTCATCAATAAATCGCAAAGACATTGGGGGCGTGCCGGAACAGCCTTGCGGGTTCTGCATCAACCCATGCACTTCATGCATGGGTGCAGTGAAGCCTTGGCGCTGCAAAAGGCGAGGGGCTTCCACTATATGTTTCTCATCGAAGCGAATGGAGCGCCAAGGACGGCAGCTCAGCTTCGAATGCCCGAGGAAAGGGGATCATCATGAACGTAGCACGCTCTTTCAATAACTGGCGCAAGTACCGTCAGACGGTCGCCGAATTGGGCCGCATGTCCACGCGCGAACTGCATGACCTGGGTATCGATCGCGGCGAAATCCGCAATGTTGCCCGTGCAGCCATCGCGGGCTAACGGCTCGAAACGCTGATCTGCAATCTGCATCTTGCCAGCGCCTGCTTCCTCCCGAGCAGGCGCTTTTGTTTTGTCCGCATGACGGTGTCACTGTTTTGTATGCCGAAATGTTATGCGGTCGAGCTTTCCGCTTTTCGCATAGCGCATAACTGCCTTGCAAATAAATGCCTATGAAGTGAGCAAAAGCCAGGTATTATGATTTTTATCGAAGCGATGCACCTCCTCCCGCATCCCTTCGCTTTGCAGACGCCCTACTCCTCCTCCCAAGGTCGTCTGCGCGAACAGCGCCACTCCTCCTCCCGTGCGCTGTTCATTTATTGTCGAAAGCCTGCCGCACCTCCTCCCGCGGCAGGCTTTTTTCGTTTTATCCAGGGCCATCCAAAAAGCAACTCGTGCTCCTCTCGTAAAAATGAACAGCCGCTACTATGTGCGACAGAAGTAGCGCGCTACATCGATGACCACGCTCAATTCGATTCACTGAAAACGAGAGGATGCCCATGACCGGTTCTGCCGAATACACGCCGCCGAAAGTCTGGACCTGGAACAAGGCGAATGGCGGCCAGTTCGCCAATATCAACCGTCCGATCGCGGGGCCGACCCACGAAAAGGAATTGCCGGTGGGTCGTCATCCCCTCCAGCTTTATTCGCTCGGAACGCCGAATGGCGTGAAGGTCACCATCATGCTCGAAGAGCTGCTGGCGCTTGGTCATAGCGGCGCTGAATATGATGCCTGGCTGATCAAGATCGGCGAGGGCGACCAGTTCGGCAGCGGTTTCGTAGAGGTCAATCCCAATTCGAAGATCCCCGCCTTGCTCGACCGCAGTGGCCCCAAGCCGATCCGCGTCTTCGAATCGGCGTCGATCCTGACCTATCTCGCCGAAAAGTTCGGCGCCTTCCTGCCGACCGAACAGCCGGCTCGAGCCGAATGTTTCTCCTGGCTGTTTTGGCAGATGGGCAGCGCGCCCTATCTCGGCGGCGGTTTCGGCCATTTCTACGCCTATGCTCCGACGAAGATCGAATATGCGATCGATCGTTTCGCCATGGAAGTGAAGCGCGAACTCGACGTGCTCGACCGCCGTCTGGCCGAAAGCGAATATATTGCCGGCAGCGAATACACGATCGCGGATATGGCAATCTGGCCATGGTATGGCGGCCTGGCCAAGGGCTGGCAGTACGGAGCAGCCGAATTCCTGCAGGTGCAGGATTACAAGAACGTCCAGCGTTGGGCGGAGCAGATATTCGCACGACCGACCGTCAAGCGCGGGCGCATGGTCAACCGCATGTCCGGCGATCCTTCCGAACAGCTGCGTGAGCGCCATGACGCCAGCGATTTCGACACGAAGACGCAGGACAAGATCGCGCCCGCCGGCTGACATTCCATTTACTTTCGATCGTCATGAGCTCGCGGCCCAAAAGCCGCGAGTTTTTTGTTTTGTTCGGTCCTGAATGCCGGGTGATTATGCCCGGCAAGTCAGCCTCGCTCCATCTTGTTTGGCCTAATGTGCGGCTGCTGGCAGGGTTCTGTCGGCAGAATTGAGCGCGATGCACTCATGCAAAGCGTTCCGAACCGGATGCCAGAGGAATGCTTCTCCATGCCGCAAATCGTCGACGACCGTGCCCTGGACAGGAACGTGGCCGCAGGCGCGCCGTTGCAGCGATCGGGCGCGGGGGATGAGGCTCTTCTAAGAAGCCTGATCTCGGGCGGCGACGAGCGGTTGGATTGCGATGAGGCTACCGGCCTCAACATGTATGGCCATGGCCCGTCGCCTCGTCCGCGCGACCTCGCCTTCGGCTCGTCAACGGCCTCGACCATTTCTGCCGCAGCGTTTTCCGCGGTCGGCGCCTACTATGCCGACCTGCTGCGCGAAATGGAAAGTGCTTCGGCCACGGAGATCTATGAGCGCGAGATCGGTCAGGTTCGCCATGATCTGCTGCGTCTGCTCGACCTCAATCAGGCTGCTGGGCAGGCGCGCGTCGATGCAATATTGGCGACTTCGGGCACTGACATCCATCTCTTTGCCGCGGCACTTCTGGCGCGCGAGGATGACCGCGCGCTGATGACCATCACGCTGATGGGCAACGAAACGGGCAGCGGCGTGATGACTGCCTCGTCCGGACGGCATTTCATGAACCGTGTCAGCAGCGAACGGGCCGTCGCCAAGGGCGAGGAGCTGCAGCTCGGCGAGGCGACGCGGAATACGACCGTAGCCGTCCGCAACAAGGCCGGCTCCCTGCGCACGGACGAGGAGGTCGAGGAGGAACTGCGGGGGCTGATCGAGCTTGCCCGCGCGGCCGGCCTCCGGTGCCTGCTTGTCGTGACGGACGTGTCGAAGACCAGCTTGCTGGCGCCGAGCCTGGAAACGGTCCTGCGCCTGAAGGAGCGTTTCGGCGCCGTGCTCGACATTATGATCGATGCCTGCCAGTTCCGGCTGTCGGCGGCAACGATCCGCGCCTATCTCGCCCGTGATTTCATGGTGGCGGTGACGGGTTCGAAATTCCTGGCCGGGCCGATTTTCAGCGGCGCGCTATTATGCCCGCCGGCAATCTCGGAGCGTTTCAGGCATCGCACCGTGCCGGCGGCACTTGCAGACTATTGCGGCAAGGCGGAGTGGCCGGAAGGCTGGGCAGCACGCGAATCGCTGCCGGATCGCGCCAACTTCGGTCTATTGTTGCGCTGGAAGGCGGCCCTTTTCGAGCTGGAACGCTTTGCCGGTCTTGCCGAGGAGAAGGTGATTGCGGTTCTCTCTGCCTTCGCCGGAGCGGTAACCATCCGGCTCAGGAACGATCCTTCCTTCGAACTCCTGGACAGCCGGCCGTTGGATCGGAGCCATCTGTGGGGCGAAACGTCGGTTCTTCGTTGGGATGAGATCCGTTCGATTTTCTCCTTCTACCTGTGCCATCCTCACCATGACGGCCTGTTGACGGCAACGGAAACCGCTGATGTCTACAAGGGCTTGGCCGTCGAACAGGGCGGGTCGGCGGCGGTGCGCCTCGGTCAACCCGTTCGTTGTGCCGATTTTGGCGATATGCCGGCAAGTGCGCTTAGAATCTGCCTGAGTGCGCCGCTGATCGTCGCGGCCTGCGAAAGTACCGAAGCGCTTGCCGGCTTGATTGCCGAGGCGATGACGGTTCTCGATCGAACGGCCGACATGGCGGCCCGGCAATCGGGCGCGCCCGATGTTGCGCCGATGCGGGTCGCAAGCGCATAGCCTGTCATCCGCCAGGCGGCCTATGAGCTCCGCCGGTCATCCCCATCAAAGCCGGCGAATTCGCCCCTGACGATGCCGTGCCGCTGCAGCTTGTCGTAGAAGGTCTTTCTGGGGATGCCGAGCGCTTCGATGGTGCGGCGGACGTCGCCATTGTTTTGCGACAGCGTCTCGCGAATGAGTTCCGCCTCATAGCGCTCGACCCGGGTGGGCAGCGATAGTCCGGAATCCGTGGCAGGCGCGTCGCCCGATTTCGGCATTGCCGTCGTCTCGAGGCCGAGCACGAAACGTTCCGCGAAATGCGCCAGCTCGCGAACGTTTCCCGGCCAATCATGCTGCTGCAAATGGCGGCGCACGGCGGCGGAAATGGCCGGCGCATCGCGTTTGAAACGGCTGGCGGCACGCTCCGCGAAATAGCCGAACAGCAGGGGGATATCGTCGCGCCGCTCGCGCAGTGGCGGAATGGAGAGGGTGACGACGTTGAGGCGATAATAGAGATCCTCGCGAAAATCACCGCGCTGGCTGGGATCACCGAGATCGACTTTCGCCGCCGCCACCACGCGCAGGTCGACGGGGCGCACCTCGTTCGTGCCGAGCGGGGTCACCTCGCGCATTTCAAGCACACGCAGCATCTGCACCTGTATCGCCGGCGGCATGCTCTCGATCTCATCGAGAAACAGCGTTCCCGAGCTTGCATGCTCGATACGTCCGACGCGCTTCTTCTGCGCGCCGGTGAATGCGCCCGGCTCGTGGCCGAAGAGTTCGCTCTCGATCACGGTTTCGGGCAAGGCACCGCAATTGAGCGCGACGAAATTGCCCTTCGCGCGGCGGCTCCAGCGATGCAGCAGGCTTGCCACGACTTCCTTGCCGCTCCCCGTTTCGCCTGTCACGAGCACATCGACATCCGTATCGGCAATCTGCCGCAATGTATGGCGCAGGCGCTCGATGGCCGGGGTCTGGCCGATCAGCGGCAGATCGCCCTGCGCCTGCTCGGCGGCGAGGCGGAGCGAGCGGTTTTCCAGCACGAGCCGGCGCTTTTCGGCCGCACGCCGCACGCTCTGCACCAGCCGGTCCGTGGCGAAGGGTTTGGCGATGAAATCGTAGGCGCCGTCCTGGATCGCCTGCACCGCCATCGGAATGTCGCCGTGGCCGGTCACCAGGATAACCGGGAGATCGGCGTCGCGCTCCCTGATGCGGGCGAAGAGCTCCTGCCCATCCATCTGCGGCATGCGGATATCGGAAACGACGACCCCGGCGAAGCCGGGATCGAGGGCGGCGAGGGCATCGCCTGCTGCCGCGAAAGCGGAAACGGCAAAGCCCGCGAGCTCAAGCGTCTGTTTCGTCGCTTTCAACAGATCCTTGTCATCGTCGATGAGAAAGACCGGGGAACTGTCGTTCATGTCGTGGCCCTGCGCAAATGGATGGTGAAACGGGTGCCGTCAGCGTTGCTTTCGACCTCGATGTGGCCGCCATAGTCGACGACGATATCCTTGGAAATGACGAGGCCGAGGCCCAGACCCTTTTCCTTCGAGGTATTGAACGGCGTAAACAGCGAGTCGAGGATTGCCGCTGGAATGCCAGGGCCGTTGTCAGAGACGACAATTTCGACATCATCGGATGTCTCATGCACCGAGACCTCGACTTTTGCCCGATCCTGGCCCTCGAGGGCTTCCAGGGCATTCTGAAAGAGGTTGATCAGGACTTGCTCCAGCCGGATCCGCGTGCCGACGACGGTGAGCCCCACCGGCGGCAGCTCGATCTTCAGAGCATCGAGATGGCCGGCGAACCGGCTTCGCAGCAATATGACCGCACCTTCGATCGCGCTTCTCAGGTCCACCGGCTCCGGCGCGGTCCTGCCCTTGCGGCCAAATGCCTTGAGCTCTTCGGTGATGGCGCCGATGCGCTCCGTCAGCGCCGCGATGGCGGACAGATTGTCCTTGACCGGCGCCGTCTGCTGCCTGTCGAGGAAGATATGTGCATTCTCCGCGTAAGCGCGGATCGTCGCGACCGGCTGGTTGATCTCATGGGCGACGCCGGCTGCGACCTGGCCGAGAATGGCGAGGCGGTTGGCCTGCACGAGATCCTGTTGCACGCCCTGGAGCTTCGCCTCCGTTGCACGATGGTCGGCAATTTCCGCTTCCAGACGGTCGCGGGCGCGACTGAGATCCTCGGTGCGCTCCAGAACGCGCCGCTCCAACTCCTCGCGGGCGATCCTGCTGACGGCGATCTGCATGGCGGAGACGTCGCGGCGGCGCAGGAGAAAAGCGGCGAACGCCAGGATCGGCAGCAAGACGGTCAAGGTGAGAAAGCGTGTCTCCCTTACGGAGGATGCGACCGCCTGATCGGTCGGGATCAGATAGCCGAGCTGCCAGGGTGTCGATGGGATCGTGGTCGTCAGCCGCAGATACTCGGCGGCGCTGCTGCCGGGCAAAACGGCGCGTACAATGGCCGCGTCCGGCCCTACTGCTTGCGGACGGCTGATCGGCAGCGGCGAAAGGGGCGCTGCGCCGAATTGCAGGCTCTTGCGAATGGTCGCGGCCTCTTCACGCGAAAATGGTGCTGTCGTCATGAAACGCCAGGAGGGCAGGCTGGTAATCAGGACGACGCCACGCTCGTCGGTGACATAGGCCGGGCGTCCGGTCTCGCTCCAATCAGCCTCCAGCTGGTCGAACTCCATCTTGACCACGACGACGCCGAGCGCGGAATCGGCGTCACCGACGCGCCGGGAGATATAGAGGCCGGGACGATTGCTGACGTTGCCAAGCGCGTAGTGTTCCGCAGTTCCCGTCTCCATGGCTTTGCGGAAGTAGTCTCGGAACGAATAGTCGTTGCCGACGAAGCTCAGCGGCTCTCGCCAGTTGCTGGAGGCCATCGCGACGCCATCTCGGCCGGTGACATAGAGAACCGCGGCGCTCGTTCCAGAGACCAGGCTTTCCAGTTTGCGGTCAAGGGCGGCGACATCATCGGCCTGTCGCCCGGCAAGCGCATCGCGCACCTGCTGATCGTCGGCCAATAATAGGGGCAGCGCACGGGGTCGCTCAAGCACCGCCCGCAAGAGAGCCACTTTGAGGTTCGCATCCGTATGTCCTTGCCTCTGCAAAGTCTCGATGGCGGAGAGGCGGCCGTAGAAGCCGGCGCCGTACAAGGCGGCTGCGATGACGGCTGCGCATAAGAACGCAAAGACAAACCAGACCCGGCGGGAGCGGCGGCCAAGTTGCTCTGGCGTCAGAAATCGTTCCGTGGTCGGGCGCTGCAGCATTCCTCATATTGTGCACGATTTCGCGCGCGCCGCAATTCGAGATGTGCGGATTTTCGCACATGTTGTGAGGGGTGTTATCGCGGCGGATTCTTAAATCTTGAAAAATCAAATAGTTACTTCTGGTCCTCCCATTTGGCACGCTCGTTGCAGTGAAAAGCCTAACAGTCGGAGGCTGTTGAATTCTAGTCGTCGCCCGGAGGGCCGAGAAATCGGTTGGGCTTAAAGGAGGACATCATGATTGCTCCCATCGCTGCCGCCGAAACGCGCGCGAAACTTCCCTTTTACCGGCATCTTTATGTGCAGGTTCTGACCGCCATTGCTGCTGGCATCCTGCTCGGCCATTATTATCCGCAGCTCGGCACATCGCTGCAGCCGCTCGGCGATGCCTTCATCAAGCTGGTGCGCATGGTCATTGCGCCCGTTATTTTCCTCACGGTCACGACCGGTATCGCCGGTATGTCGGACCTGAAGAAGTTCGGTCGTGTCGTCGGCAAGGCGTTCATCTACTTCCTGACCTTCTCGACTTTGGCGCTTATCGTCGGCCTCATCGTTGCCAACGTCGTGCAGCCGGGTGCTGGCATGCACATCAATCCTGCAACCCTGGATACCAAGGCCGTTACCAATTATGCGGCGCAGGCCCATGATGCCTCGGTCGTCGGCTTCCTGATGAACATCATCCCGGATACGATCGTCGGCGCCTTTGCCAAGGGCGATATTCTCCAGGTGCTGTTCTTCTCGGTGGTCTTCGGTATCGCGCTCGGTGCCGCCGGCGAACGCGGCCGCCCGGTTACCGACTTACTGCAGGCACTGACCACGCCGATCTTCCGCATGGTTGCGCTGCTGATGAAGTTCGCTCCCATCGGTGCCTTCGGTGCCATGGCCTTTACGATCGGCAAATACGGTATCGGCGCGATCGCCAACCTGGCGTTCCTGATCGGCACCTTCTATCTGACGTCCATCTTTTTCGTGCTCGTCGTGCTCGGCGCCGTCGCACGCTACAACGGCTTCTCGATCCTGGCGCTCATCCGCTATATCAAGGAAGAGCTGCTGCTGGTGCTTGGTACTTCCTCGTCGGAAGCCGCATTGCCCGGCCTGATGAACAAGATGGAACGCGCGGGCTGCAAGCGCTCCGTCGTCGGCCTCGTCATTCCGACGGGTTATTCCTTCAATCTCGACGGCACCAACATCTACATGACGCTGGCGGCGCTCTTCATTGCGCAGGCGACCGATACGCCGCTGGCGCTTGGTGACCAAATCCTGCTGTTGCTCGTGGCCATGCTGAGCTCGAAGGGTGCGGCCGGCATTACCGGTGCGGGCTTCATCACACTTGCCGCCACGCTTGCAGTCGTGCCTTCGGTTCCGATCGCCGGCATGGCCCTGATCCTCGGCATCGACCGCTTCATGTCGGAATGCCGCGCGCTGACCAACTTCGTCGGCAACGCGGTGGCCACCATCGTCGTTGCCCGCTGGGAGAACGAGCTCGATCAAACGAAGTTCGCCGCGGCCATGGCCGGGCAATTGAGTGAAGAGATCGAGGTGCCGGCGCTGCAGGCGGCCGAATAGGCTTTTGCCAATCCTCCACAATGTAAAACGGCTCCTCCACGGGGCCGTTTTCAGTTTGCGTGGCCGCATTGTCACATCAGGCGCAGACCGACGATCGCTGCGCGGTTCGCCATATCAATTAACAGCCATCTTCATAAAACTGTCACGCCAACGGCTCACAGCATGGGGTTGAGAGTTGGGAATTTCGGCAGAGTCGCATGCAGGACAGGAGAGCAGCGTGTCGCAGAAAATCTTTGTGAGCGCGCGCCGACCGGCTTTGGGCCGGCCTTGCTTCGGGCGACATTATTACGGGTAGCCGAGGGCATGGCATCTTCCATCTCAGCGCAGGAAAAAGCCTTGAAGCGTTCGGGGAGCTTTCTGTCCGAACTCGCCTCCCATACCGATGCGCTGTTTCGCGGCCGCGCCTATGAGCAATATGCAGCCATCTGCTACAGAAAGTCTGCCGAGCGCGATGCACCGGAAGTCCTGGTCGTCACCAGCCGCGAAAGTGGCCGTTGGGTTGTTCCCAAAGGTTGGCCGATCAAGGGCAAGAAGCCGCATGAGGTAGCGGCCATCGAGGCGTTTGAGGAAGCCGGCGTGCGCGGAAAGGTAAAGAAGAAGCCTTTCGGCTATTTCACCTATGTAAAGCAGCTTGACGACGGCAAGGACGTTCCTTGCGTGGTCGAGCTGCATCTGCTCGAGGTCGCACAGATTTTCCAGGACTTTCCCGAACGTGGCCAGCGCCGCAGCGAATGGGTTTCCTTCATCGAAGCGGCGAGCCGTGTGCGCGAACCGGAACTCAAGGGCCTTCTGCTCGCAGCCGAACGAAAAATATCCAAGGCAAAGGCAAAGAGATAGCCGAGCGGTGTGCTCGCATTGCGGTTCATGTTCTGCCGCTCATCGCCAATCGCAAGGGGATCCGAGTGGCGGCGATGGCGGGAACGGCGCCGCCGATCGCGCCGATGGCCAGCGCCAGCACTGCGGCCTTGCCAATGAGGGGAGGCGAAAGGATCAGCTGGAATCCGATCTGCGTGCGATCGAGGCTTATCGTCGATGCGCTCCAACCGTTGAGCACGAGATAGGAAATGGCGATGCCGCTCAGGCAGCCCAGCGCCGTCAGGATCATCGCTTCGATCCAGGTGCTGGCAAAGGCGGCACGCCGGCTGAAGCCGATCGCCCGCGCCGTGGCAATCTCGGTGCTGCGATCCGACACGGAGCTGGACATGGTGGTCATAGCGCCAACTGCAGCGCCCACAGCCATTATGACGGCGAGCGGCCAGCCGAGCAAAAGGATGAGCTTCGACGTGCGTTCGGCGAGCGCTGCGAAATAGTCCTGCTCCGAGCGCAGCGTCAATGCGATCTGCGGCATGCCGGCCGCCATGGATTGCAGGGCGGGCAAGGCCTGCGGCGAAGCGAGTTTCACACGGATGCTCTGAATCTGGTTGGGCCGGTCGAACAGCGTCTGGACCACGCCAAGGTCGCCCAGCATTTCGGATTCGAAAGCAGATCCGCCCGCGTCGAAGATGCCGACGACCGTCCATTTCGATGTGCCGAGCGTCAGTTTCTCGCCGATGTCGAGCCCCTTGTAATCGAGACTGAGCCGGCGGCCGACAACGATCTCGCTGGTGCCGGGTGTGAATGTGCGGCCGCTGACGATGCGCACGTTCGGTCGCACATCGAGGCCAAATGGACCGATGCCGCGCAGGGACAACGTGGCGGAAGAAACACCGGATTTATGCTGGATATCGACGGGCACGACCATTTCCGGCGATATCAGCGCCACGCCTTTGGCATTGGTCGCGAAACCGCCTGCACCGTCCAGATAGTGAAGTTGCGAGATGTCGATCCGGCTCCCGAGCTCCGTTGCGGCACCCTTGCCAAGGCCGATGGCGATGTCCGGGGAACCTGCCTGCATGAGGGATAGCCGGAAGCCGTTCGACATTGCCAGGAAGCCGAGCAGAACGGTCACGACCATGGCGACCGAAAACACCAGGGACAACGACATCCATTTGCGGCGATGGAGCGATTTCAGATTGGATGCGGTAAGGGCAAGGATCTGGTTGATGATAGTCGTCATCGTCGTCACTTCTCTCTCAGGGCTGCGTGGGGAGGCACTCGCATGGCGCCGTAAGCCGGTATTACGGCAGTCGCAGCCGCCAGAACGGCGGATAGGCCGATGGCCTGCAGCACGGTTGCAGGGGCAAGCGACATGTCCGGCACGACCGTGTGCAGCGGCTCCCGCAGCAGGATGATCGCGGCATAGGCAAGGCAGACCGCAAGGGCAAGGCCGGCTGCAAACAGACTGAATGTCTCGGCGAGCACATTGCCGAGAATGAAGCGGCGCGAGAAGCCCAGCACCTTTAACAGGCCGATTTCCTTCGTTCGCTCGCGAATAGCGAAGACCATGGTATTGGCGACGATCATCAGAATGGTGACGAAAGCGACGCCGACCACCAGCCGCACGATGGTCGCTATATCGGCAAACTGCGCGATGAAATCCCTCATGAATTCAGCCTCGGTTCGCGTCCGGGTCTGATAGGCGGAATTGGCAAAGAGCGTATCGACTGCTTTGATGACGTCGTCGGCATGCGCGCCGCTCCTTGGCAGGACGCCGAAGTTGCTGACGGTATCGCGATCGACGCCGCGCTCCGAATTGATGTAGTCGTAGCGCGCCATCACAAAATGCGTATCGGCGGATTTTCGGCCATCCAATATGCCGGCAATCTCGAACTCGAAGTCCGAACTGCCATCGGCCCTGAAGAAACTTGACGTGTTCAGCGTGATTTTCTGCCCGACCACCCAGCCTTCCTGGGTGGCGATGCTTCGCCCGACAATGACGCCGTTGCGGGTTTGGCGGAAGCGGGCGAGAGTCTCGGCGGAGATATCGTACTCGTCGCCGATGAAGGCGGGGAAACTGTCGGGTTCCACCGCCGTCAGCCCCAGAAAATTGCTTGGGGTGCGATAGGTTGCGCGGCTGCGTGCCATATAGGTTGCGCTGGCAATCCCAGGCAGGGCGAGGATCTTGTCGGAATAGCTGATCGGCAGGGTTAGGGCATCCCCGATCTTGTTGCTGACGACGAGCCGCTCGGACTCGACCTCGCCGCCAAGGAAGCCACGCTCGAAGCTCGTCAGCACGAGATAAATGAAGAAGGCGATGGCGATGCTGGTGATCAGCAGCGCGCTGCGCACCGGTCTGCGCGTCATGCCGCGGCGAATGAACGTCAAGCGATGCATGGCGGTTACGCAGCCTCCGCTTCGATGAATTTGCCCTTGTCCAGCCGCAGTTGACGCCGGGCAGAACGGGCGGCGGCGTCGTCATGCGTCACCATGACGATCGTCTTGCCAAGCTCGGTATTGAGAATGCGCAGCATGGTGAGCACTTCGTCGGCGGATTCACGATCGAGATCGCCCGTCGGCTCGTCGCAGAGCAAAAGTTTCGGGTCGCTTGCCAGTGCGCGGGCGATGCCGACGCGCTGCTGTTGGCCGCCTGAAAGCTCCGAAGGCAGATGTCGTCGCCGGTCGGCAAGGCCGAGCATGGACAGAAGCGTCTCGACTCGTTCGCGACGCTGGCGCGCACTGAGGCTCGTCAACAGCAGCGGCAGCTCGACATTCTGTTCCGCCGTCAGCATCGGCATCAGATTGTAGAACTGAAACACGAAGCCGACATTGGCCGCGCGCCATCTCGCCAATGCACTTTCGCTCATCCGGCTGAGGCGGGCATGCTCGAAATCGATCTCGCCTTGGTCCGGGCGATCGATGCCGCCGATCAGGTTCAATAGTGTCGATTTTCCCGACCCGGACGGTCCGACGATGGCGACGAAATCGCCCGGCGCAATCGTCATGGTCAGATCGGAAAAGATCGTCACGGTGTTGCGTCCAAGCCGGTAGTCCTTGCGCACGTTGCTGATCAAAATGCCGTCCATCTCAGTTTCCTTTCTCGTCCGCCTTCGCCTGAAGGCTCGGTGGGTTCAGCGTCACTTTCGCCGCCATGTTCGGCAGCACGCCCGAAGGCGCCGTCAGGAATTCGAGACGCGCGGTCACGGTGCCTTTCTGCATCGACGCAACGGGTACGATCGTTGTCACGCGCATCTTGAATTGCCGGTCGGGAAAGGCGTCGAGAACGGCGATCGCAGCCTGGCCAGCCTCAATGCGTGCGGCGTTGGATTGGGCGATATCGACGTCGATGGCCAGCGAAGCCGGATCGAGAAGTGTCGCAATGCCATCTCTGGGCCCGCCGCCGTCCGTCCCCGAGGCGACCATGTCTCCAAGACCAGCCAGCCGGGCAACGATCACGCCATCGAAAGGAGCGACGATGCGATGGAGCGATATGGTGTTTTCCTGCCTCTCCACCTGAAGCCGCGCGGTCTCGGCTGCCTGTCTTGCGCTGTCGAGATCATTGGATAACTGCAGAACGGCAAGTTCGTCCGTATCGAGGTTGCTCTGGGACGCCGCGCCGCGATCGGCGAGTTGCTTGGTGCGTGCCAGGGTCCTTTGCGCCTTTGCGAGCGAAATCTGGTTGCGCTGCACGGCAATCAGGGCGGCGGCGGCCTGTGACCTTGAGATCTTCAGCTCGATCTCGCTCGTCGTCGTATCGAGCCGTGCAATGACTTGACCGGCAATGAAATGATCCCCGACATCCAGTGGCAGGGAGACGACCTTACCGCCAACCTCGGGCCGCAAGGTGATCATGCGCCCGGCGACGACATAGCCGGAGCCGATCACGGCCTGGGGAAGGCTGGCGATGGGTACGGCTGAGACGGTGTCTCCATTCCGCGATGATGTGTCTGCCGTCGCAGGCGATACGGAACTGGTCGCGATCGAAGACGAGTACTTTACCGGTGTATCGATGGCGAGCTTCGATGGCAGGTAGACGATGGCTGCCGGTATCGCGATCACGCTCGCCAGAATGAGGCAGCGGATTGCGAGCCGTCGGCTTGCCGCAGCGCTGGCGGGCGGGCTGTCGGGGCGATCGATTGCCAGGGAACGAAGTCGGGTAGCCATGTTTGCGTCGGCGCTCATCGCGGTCTCCAGCGGGTTTCGTCGCCAACATCGCCGTTCAAGGCAGCGGATGCGACCTTGATCACGATTCAGGACGTCCCGGATCGCGTTCTGGATCGCCTGAGGTCGCGAGTCACGTCATAGTGCGGCCGATCACGATTGATCGTGGAAGGGGTCTCATGCTGTTCGTGCCGTTGCCGTTCGTCGTCGCGTTGCTGCTTCTGCTGCTGCTTCTGGCAATGCTGCGGCGGGATGACGGCATGGCCACCAACCGGCCTTTCCTCGTGCTGCTGGCACTCTGCTGCGTGCAGTCGGTCCTTGTCGGCTTGCGCTGGGGTTACGATCTACCGGTCGTCGGCCGCCTGACGCTTGCGCTCGCGACGATCATGCCGTCACTGGTTGTCGCAGGTGTCATGCACCTCGGTGCCGCTGGCCCGCGCCGCTGGTCCGAGCGCATCGGTCTCTATGGTTTCCCGCCTGCGATCATCGCGCTGCTGATCATTATCTGGCCCGAGGCGATCGATATCGCGATGATCCTGATCTATCTCGGCTATGCCAGCGCCTTGCTCTGGCTGATGCGCGCCGGCCCCGACGTGCTGCCGCTTGCTTCCTTCGAGACGGCTCAGCCGACCCATCGAGCCTTCGTCTTTGCCGCGGCGACGCTGAGCTTTTCGGCGGGGATCGACGCGCTTGTCATGTTCGATTTCGAATGGACCCAGGGCGCTCATGTCGGCAAGATCCTCAGCATCGCCAATCTTCTCGGCCTGTTCATGCTCGGCATGGCAGCAGCCGCGGCCAGCCGGAATTCGACCGTGAGAGATATTGTCGACGTTGCGCCGGTTCCGGATACGGCGGAAGACGCAGAAACGATTACCCGCATCGAGGCGCTGATGGGTGAGAAGAAGCTTTATCGCGACGCCAATCTCAATCTCGAGCGCCTTGCCCGCAGAGCCGGCATACCGTCTCGCCGCATCTCGGGCGCCATCAATCGCCGGATGGCCAAGAACGTCTCGCAATATGTCAACGACTACCGCATTGCCGAGGCCTGCCGTCTTCTTGTTGAAACCGATCGGCCGGTGACCGAAGTCATGCTTGAGGCCGGCTTCCAGACCAAATCGAATTTCAACCGCGAGTTTCGCCGCGTCACCGATATGACGCCCGTCGCCTGGCGCGAGAAATGCGCCTATCCCTCAGGCTGAGGCTCGCCGCCCGTCAGAAATCGGCAACTTTTCCCCAGGCGGAGCGGTTCAGGCGATCCGGATAATAGGGCTTGGGGTCGACGATCGGCGTTGCACCCGTAACGAGGTCGGCAACAAGGTGTCCGGCACCGGGGCCAATTCCGAAACCGTGGCCGCTGAAGCCTGCCGCCAGGATCAGGCCGGGGATTGCAGCTATCTCGCCGATCGCGGGCACGCCATCCGGCGTGCTGTCGATATAGCCGGCCCATACGGCCGAAACGGGGGTCTGAACCAGGGCGGGAAGAAGTGTGCGTGCCCGCGCAAGCGTCAGGTCGATCTGCTTGCGGTCGGGGCGCGGATCGAGGATGCGGTTGCGCTCCATCGGCGTCGGCCGATCGAGCCGCCAGTGCGAAAGGGTCTCGTGACCGCCCTTCAATCCCTCCATGCCTCCCGGCGCCAGGCTTTTCCAGCGACGGGCGAACATCGGCACGAAATAGTGGGCAAAGCGAAGCTGCTGCAGGGTGGGGTCGACGCGGGCCTTGCCGCTGATGGCGAGCGTATAGCCGCCGTCGCTTCGTCTCGTCGCCGAGACGGCGGCCGTATGGAGGGCTGCCGGAAGGCTCTTGGCTCCGGGCGCGACGGACAGGATCGAGGATCGGATGGCTGCCTGCGGAAAACGAACACCCAGCTGCCGGCAGAAGGACGATGCCCAGGCTCCGCCCGCCATGACGACGGTTTCGGTGCGGATGATCCCCGCTTCCGTGACCACGGCGCTGACGCGGCCACCTGTGGTTTCCAGACCACGGGCCGCGCACATCTGATGCACGCTGCCGCCGAGCGCCATGATGGCGCGGGCGACAACGGGGGCGGCGCGAGAGGGATCGGCGGTGCCGTCGGTCGGCGAAAAGACGCCGCCTTTCCAGGCCTTGCCGGTCGCCGCGCCGAATTCGCTGGCTTTCTTGCTGTCAAGCATATGGGTGGTGACGCCGACGCTACGGGCAAACTCGCCCCAGCGTGCCCAGCCGGCCAGTTCCGCATCATTGTCGCTGAGATAGAGCAGGCCGCAGCGGCGAAAGCCGGCGTCCTCGCCGCTCTCTTCAGCGAATGCGTCCCAAAGCGCCAGGCTCTTGGTCGCCATCTGCAGCTCGCGAGCATCCCGGTTCTGCTGCCGGCACCAGCCCCAGTTCCGGCTGGATTGTTCCGCGCCGATCCGTCCCTTCTCGACAAGTGCGACTTTCATGCCGCGGCGTGCAAGGTAATAGGCGGAGAAGACGCCGACGATGCCGCCGCCGATGACCACCGCATCCGCCGTCTCGGGCAACGTCGGTGTGGTCTCGATGTGAAGAAGGGGGGCGGGCATGGCAATCTCCGTTCGCAGACCAGCATTGTAATCGAGCTTTTCATCCGCAAATGCTGCAGATCGCAATCAGACAGCATTTCCTTCTGTGCAGGGCCGAGACTACGAATTCTTCTGTTAAAGCACGGATTTTACGTCGTTATATCGAGATATACATGCCCGATTCCGCTTGCTAAGCGAAGCTTTCGGCTTAAAATGACGAAAGATTATTCCGCAAGGCAGCCATTCTGCCATCCGCAAACCGGAGCGTGCCGATGAAACTCGACCGGATCGATATCAAGATCCTCTACGAACTGCAGAAAAACGGCCGTATCACCAATGTCGAACTGGCCGAGCTGGTCAATCTCTCGCCCAGCCCCTGCCTGATGCGGGTCAAGAAGCTGCAGTCCGAGGGCTATATCTCCGGCTATTCCGCCCAGATCAACATCGCCAAGCTCGGGCAGACACTGACCGTCTTTACGGAAGTGACGCTGAAGAACCATCGCCAGATCGATTTCGCCCGCTTTCTGGCGGCGGTCGAGAAGGTGGATTCGGTGGTGGAATGCCATCTGGTTTCCGGCGGTTACGACTATCTGGTGAAATTCGTTACCGCCGGCATTGCCGAATACCAGACGACGATGGAGCGGCTGATCGATATGGAGATCGGCATCGACAAATATTTCAGCTTCGTCGTGCTGAAATCGCCGATCGTCAAGGCGCATATGCCGCTCACAAGCCTGTTTCCGGTCTGACCGGCGTTGAGCCGTTAGTCTAACTCGCAAATCTCAGCGGCTCGCGAAAGCCCGGATCAGCTCGTCGTCCTGCTGCAGGCCGTCGAGCCAACCCGTGTCGAGCTTCGGCACCGAGGAGAACAGCAATTTCGAATAGGGGTGCTTGGCGCCGCCGGCGAGATCGGCGGAGGAAAGCTGCTCGATCTTCTCGCCCGCATACATCACGATGATCTCGTCGCAGATCGCCTGCACGGTCGAAAGATCATGGCTGATGAAGACATAGGACAGGCCGAGCTCGCGCTGCAGCTCCTTGAGGAGATCGATGATGGCGGCCGCCACGACCGTATCGAGGGCCGAGGTGATCTCATCGCAGAGAATGATCTTCGGCTCGGCCGCCAAGGCGCGGGCCAGATTGACGCGCTGCTTCTGACCACCTGACAGTTCGGCTGGACGGCGGTGTTTGATGGCTGCCGGCAGATGCACCATGTCGAGCAGCTGCTCGATGCGGGCTTCGCGCTGCCTGGCGCTTGGGTTGCCATAGAAGGCAAGCGGCCGACCAAGAATATCTCCGATCGATTTGGCCGGATTGAGCGCTGTGTCGGCGAACTGGAAGACGATCTGCAGCCTGCGCAGCTCTTCGCGCCGGCGATACCTGGCGTCGGCGGCGAGCTGTTTGCCGTCGAAGACGATATCTCCCGAGACCGGCGGCAGTATCCCGGCGATGACGCGGGCAAGCGTCGACTTTCCGCAGCCGGATTCGCCGATGATGCCGAGATTGTGGCCGGCTTCCAGCCTGACGCTCACGGATTTGAGCGCGACCGCCGTCGGCAGGCCGTTCGGCTGGATCGGGCCGTATCCCGCCACGATATCCGTGACCTCGAGCAGGGCGGGCGTCTTGTCGGCGGTTGCTTGCGCCGGCGAGGCGTAGAGCTTGGGCTCAAACGCGGCCAGCAGTTCCCGCGTGTAGGGATGGGAAGGCGAGGAAAGGATCTGCTCGGTCGTGCCGATTTCCTGGATTTCGCCGCCCTTCAGCACGACGATCCTGTCGGCCACCTGGGCGACGACGGCGAGATCATGCGATACGTAGACGCCGGCGATGCTGCCGGTCTTCATGACCGATTTGAAAGCCTTGAGCACTTCGATCTGTGTCGTCACATCGAGCGCAGTCGTTGGCTCGTCGAAGATCACGAGCTTCGGATTGCCGATCAGCGCCATTGCCGCCGATAGCCGCTGCAACTGCCCGCCGGATACCTGGTGCGGATAGCGCGCGCCGATCGTCTCCGGATTGGGCAGGCTGAGCGCCTTGAAAAGCTCGACGGCGCGTGCTTTCGCGTCTTCGACCGGCATGAGATCATGAATGCGGGTGATCTCGATCACCTGTTCCATGATGGTCTGAGCCGGATTGAAGGCGGCCGCGGCACTTTGCGGTATGTATGCAACCTCCGTGCCACGGATCTTCGCTCTGGTTTTTTCGGACAGGCTCGCCATGTCCTTACCTGCAAGCAGCACCTCGCCGCCGCTGATCCGGCATCCAGGGCGAGCGTAGCCCATCAGGGTCAGGGCGATCGTCGTCTTGCCGGAACCGCTTTCGCCGATCAGGGCGACGATCTCGCCTTCCTGAATATCGAAGCCGACGCCGCGGATGATCTCGACGCGACGGCCGGAATCGGTCTTTGCCTCGACCTTCAGGTTGCGGATTTCGACGAGTTTGGCCATCAATTGCTCCGGTCCCGGATCTTCTGGGGAAGGTTGTCGATCAGCAGGTTGACGCTGATCGTCAGGCTGGCGATCGCGATGCTCGGAAAGATCACCGCAGGCGCGCCGAAGGGCAGGCCGCCGATGTTTTCACGCACCAGCGCACCCCAATCGGCATTGGGCGGCTGCACACCGAGGCCGAGGAAGGAGAGGCCGGACAGGAGCAGCACGATGAACACGAAGCGCAGGCCGAGATCGGCCATGACCGGCGCCAGAATATTCGGCAGGATTTCGGAACGAATGAGATAGAGCGTGCCTTCGCCGCGCGCGCGGGCCACCGTGATGAAATCCATGGTGTTGATATTGACGGACAGCGCGCGGGCAAAGCGATAGGCGCCTGGCGTGTAGATGACGGCGAGCGTCAGGATCAGTACCGGGATCGAGGAGCCGACACCAGCCACGACGACGAGGCCGAACAGCTTGCTCGGGATCGAATTCAAAGCATCGAGAAAGCGGCTGAGCACGCTGTCGAACCAGCCGCCGATGACGGCCGCGATCATGCCGAGCGCGACGCCGGAGACGCAGGAGACGCAAACGGCGGCAAGCGAGATGCCCACCGTGTAGCGCGCACCCATGAGAATACGCGACAGGATATCCCGGCCGAGATAATCCGTTCCGAGCCAGAACTTGGCCGATATCGGTCCGAAATAATCGAAGTCGACGATATCGCCGATCGAATAGGGGATGATCAGCGGTGCAAAGATCGCCACCAATGCCCATAGCAGAATGACTGCAAAGCCGAGCATGCCGACGATGTTGAAGCGAAAGCCGAGCTTGCGGGGAGTGAAGGCGGTAAGGGCCATGATCAGCGCAACCTCGGATTGGACATAATGGCGATGATGTCGGCGATGGTGATCAACAGGAGATAGACCACGCAGAAGATCATCGCGCAGGTCTGGATCAGCGGCAGGTCGCGCGTGGCGACGGCATCGACCATCAGCTTGGCGATGCCCGGATAGTTGAAGATGGTTTCAACGATGATGACGCCGCCCAGCAGATAGGAGAGCGACAGCGCCACCGCGTTGACGATCGGTCCCAGTGCATTCGGCAAGGCATGTTTCAGCACCATGCGCCGGCGCGACGCCCCCTTCAGTAGCGCCATTTCGACATAGGGCGTGTTCAGCGTCTCGATGACGGCGGCACGCGTCATGCGGATCATCTGCGCCGATATGACGAAACTCAACGTGATGACGGGCATCGCGAAGACGCGCAGCATCTGCCCGAAGGAATGGATCTCGTTGGCGAAGGCAAGTGCCGGCAGCCATTTGAGATAGACGGCGAAGATCAATACGGCCGAGGTGGCGACCATGAATTCCGGCACGGAGATGACGCCGATCGAAATGATGGTGACGATGCGGTCGTAGAGCGAGCCGCGCAGCATCGCCGCCGTAATGCCGAGGGTGAGCGCGATCGGCACGGAAAACAGCGTGGTCGCCGCCGCCAGTTTCAAGGAATTTCCGAGCCGCGAGCCGATCAGATCGGCGATCGGCATGTTGTTGGCATAGGAAATGCCGAGATCGCCGGTGGCGAGGCCAGCAAGCCAGCGGACGAAACGCAGGATGGCCGGATCGTTCAGATGCATGGCGGCGCGAAGGCCGGCGACTGCTTCAGGAGTGGCAGCCTGGCCGAGCAGGATCTGCGCAACGTCGCCCGGTAGCATCGATGTCGCCGCAAACACCGTGAACGAGACGATGAGCAGCGTGACGAGGGCCACGAGCACACGGCCGAACACGAGATAAAGAACGTGGCGGTTCATGACGGATCCCCATCGCGAGAGCGGATGTGCCAGTTTCCCGGCATTGTACCCGACAAGCGGCACCGAAGCACCACCGGCCGGGTACGAAGGCAGGGATCAGGCATCGAGCCAGACATATTCCGCAAAGGCGTAACCCATCATGCCGCCGAGCGGATTGGCTTCCAGCCCATGCAGCTTCGAGGAGATCGCGTCGACGTTGGAGATATAGGCCGGGATAGCGGTGCCCGCATCTTCGGCAATCATCACCTGCATTTCGCCATAGATCGCCTTGCGCTTGGCCTGGTCAAGCGAGCCGCGCGCCTCAATGAGCATGCTATCGAACTTGGCGGACTTGTACTGGCTCTCGTTCCACGGAGCATCGGAGGAATAGAGCAGGGAGAACAGGATATCCGGTGTCGGACGCGGATTGATATTGCCGAAATGCATCGGCGCCTTCAGCCAGTAGTTCGACCAGTATCCGTCGGAGGGCACACGCTGAACATCGAACTTCATGCCGATATCCGCGCCGGCCTGCTGCAACACCATCGCCATGTCGATGGAAGAGGTTGCTGCATCAGAGGCGACGACGGGGATGGACTGGCCGAAGAGGCCCGACTTCTGGAAGTGGAACTTCGCCTTTTCAGGATCGAAGGCCTTCGGCTTCAGATCGGCATTGTGATAGATGCTGGATGGGGGCACGGGCTGGTCATTGCCGATTTCTGCGAGGCCGCGCAAGGCCGACTTCTGGATCGCTTCGCGGTTCAGCAGATATTTGACGCCGGTAACGAAGTCCTTGTTGCTGCCCGGGTTCATGTCGAGGCGCATGTTGAGGTCGGTGTAGTTGCCGGAGGTGGTCTTCGACAACGTCACGCCCGTTTGGCCGTCCAGGAGCCGCATGGAGCGCGGGTTGATGGAAGCGGCAAGCTGGATGTCGCCCGACATGAGTGCGTTGACGCGCGCGGAATCGTCCTCGATCCCGAAGAACTCGAAGGAATCGAGGTGCGGGCCGCCTTGCTTCCAGTAGTTCTTGTTCTTGACAGCGACGGAGCGGACGCCCGGCTGGAAAGTCTCGCAGACGAAAGCGCCCGTGCCATTGGCCTTGCTGAAATCCGTCGTGCCGTCGGCAATGATCATGAAGTGATGGATGGCAAGGATTGTCGGGAGGTCGGCATTCGGATTGACGAGCGTGATCTCGACGGTCAGCGGATCGACAGCCTTGAAGCCTGTCATCTGCTTGGCGATGGCATTGACCTTCGAGCCGACGGCCGGATCGAGATGGCGCTTCAGCGAATAGACGACGTCGGCCGAAGACAGGGTCTTGCCGCTGTGGAAGGTCACGCCCTTGCGCAGCTTGACGGTCCAGACCTTGGCATCGGCGCTTTCGATGCTTTCGGCGAGTTCCATCTGCGTGACGCCATTCTTGTCGAGGAAGGAGAGGCGATTGTAGAAGGCACAACAGCGGACATAGTCCGTCGACAGCGATGCCTTGGCCGGATCGAGCGTGTCGGCGGTCGAGGACGACCAGCCGGCCGCCTTCAGCGAACCGCCCGAGACCGGGGTTGCTGCGAAGGCGGCGGAGGCTCGACCGAAGATCGCCCCGCCGGCCGCAGCGGCGATGCCGCCCGCGAGCAGCATTTGCAGGAGATCGCGGCGAGTTGCGCCACGGCGGATGGCATTTTCGACCATGGCATCGTCTGCGCTGGTCCAATTCGTGATCTTGTCGTTCATTGCGTTCCCCTTTTTGTTGAAGTTGAGTTGTCGTCCCGTCTTTGGCGGGCTCAGTATCGGGTCGTTACTCCGTCAGGCGGCCTTGCTTGCCTCCGCTGCTTCGGCAAGTCCTGCCATGGAGGTGAAATGATAATCGGGCTTTGTGAATTCCTGAGGTTCGATGGTGCCGCCATAGCCCTTCTGGGCATGGCGTCGCTCGATCCAGCAATTGGTCATGCCGAGTTGGCGGGATATGCCGATATCGTGATACTGGCTTTGGGCGACGTGCAGAATGTCGTCCTTCGAGGCCTGCTCCTTGCCGACGAAGGCGAAGACCTGCTCGAAGAAGGCCGGATCGGGTTTTTCCGTGCCGGTGTCATCAGCGGTGAATGCCGCATAGAACGGATTGCCGAGTTCCTTGGAGAAATGTTCGAAGGCCCAGCGGCGGGCATTCGTCATGGCAATCAGCCGATAGTGCTTGGACAGACGGCGGAGCGCATCGGCACTGTCGGCAAAGCCTTTCCAACTGCCAGCGGAATCGCGCAGCCGTTCACCGAATTTCACTTCGGCAGGCAAGCCGAGCTTCGGCGCAATGACCGTATAGACGCGGACCAGATCATTGGGGAAAAGACCAGCGTCGCCGGAATAGCGCGCAGCGCGATAGAGTGCCAACGCCTCTTCGCCATCGACGGAGACACCTGCCTCTTCAGCGATCCCAGCCAGACACTCCTTGATGCCGCCCTCGAAGTCGATCAGCGTTCCGACGACATCGAAGGTGAAATATTTGAAATCCGCTAAGCTCTTGGCCAAGTATCTGTCCTCGAATGAGCGCCATCAATTTCGATCGCGCGACTGAATGCAGAAGAAAATGCTGTTCCGATCTTGCCGCTTGTTCTGTTCTATCTCCTCAAAATCCGCGTTTTTTAGGCTCTGAGGGTGGCAGCACGTCCAGTTTCGCAGTTAAGGCCTGCCGGAGTCTCTGAATGGCGGAGCTGTGGCGGCACAAAATTGCGAATATGGGCGCAAAGCGGTATTTCGGCCGCCGCGCTCAAGCGAGAGCCGCGCGAACGTCCGGATCTTCCAGCGTCTGATCGAGTGTCCTGCGCGTACGATCGATGATCGCGTCGATTTCCGCATCGGTGCAGCAGAGCGGCGGCGCATAGCCGAGCACGCCGTTACCGAAGGCGCGGATGACAAGTCCATTGTCCCAGGCACGATCGAATATACGGCGGGAGGGATCGGCGGCCGCGGGCAGCGGCGTCTTGCGCTCCTTGTCGACGACCAGTTCGATGGCGGCCAGCATGCCGCGCCCGCGTACATCGCCGACCAGTGGATGCGCGGCCAATTCGTGCAGGCCGGCCATCAGGCGAGCGCCCGCCTTGACGCCGTTTTCCAGCAAGCCGTTTTCATAGAGGCGCAGAACTTCGAGGCCGACCGCTGCGCTGACGGGATGGGCGGAATAGGTGTAGCCATGGCCGATGGCCGCGGACCCGGCACCATCGGCGATCGTCTGGTAAACGCGCTCCGACAGGAAGACGGCGCCCATCGGTACATAGCCGGAGGTAAGACCCTTGGCTGTTGTCATCAGGTCGGGGACGATGTCTTCATCGGAGCAGGCAAAGAGCGGCCCGGTGCGGCCGAAGCCGGTGATCACTTCATCGGCGACGAAGAGGATGTCGAGCTCGGTGCAGACGTCACGCATCGCCTTCATCCAGCCGGGCGGCGGTACGAGCACACCGCCGGAGCCCTGGATCGGCTCGACATAGAAGGCTGCCGCCCGGTCGGCGCCGATCTCCTCGATCTTGGCGCGCAGCGCGGCGACGGAGGCGGCGATGATCGCCTGCGGATCGCTGCCGACGGGATTGCGATAGGCATAGTGCGTCGGAATCTTGTGCTGCCAGTCGAGCGGCACACCGAAACCGGCATGGAAGATCGGCAGCGCCGTTAGCCCGGCACCCACCGTCGAGGAACCATGATAGCCCTGCTCAAGCGAGATGAACTGATCCTTCGCCGGTTTGCCGAGCGAATGGTAATAGTAGCGGATGAAACGGATTGTGCTGTCGATGGCGTCCGAGCCTCCGAGCGTGAAGTAGACGTGGTTGAGATCGCCCGGCGCACGGTCGGCCAGGTCGGCGGCAAGCCGGATGGCCGGCTCCGAGCCGAGGCTGAAATAGCCGGTGGCATAGGGCAGTTCGCGCATCTGGCGGGCGGCAGCCTCCACGATGCTCTCATGGCCATATCCGGCGTTGACGCACCACAGACCGGCGAAGCCGTCGATCATCTGATGCCCCGTCGCGTCGGTGACGGTAGCGCCTTTGGCGGATTTCAGGACCCGCACACCGGCTCGCTCGTGGCCGCGATAGGAGGCGACCGGATGGACGAGGTGAGCGCGATCGAGTTCGACAAGGGAATTGCTCAGCATGATATCTCTCTTCAGCCCAGGGCTTGGCTCGCCAGGGCAAATGTGTGAACGCTTGAAATGGTTGACGGAGCGGGTGATGCGGCGCGGCGCATGGCAATGCCGCCGCCCACATGGGCAAGGCCGTGTTCGAGCAAAAATGCAGCAAGGCCGGTTTCTGCCCCGGTATCGACGCGCATGAAGACACCGGGTCGGGCCGCAAACAGGAAGCTCAGCAGATCCTTGGCATCCGCCGCCGTTTCCGCGACGACCGGGCCGCAGAGCTCGCCGCGCCCGAAGGCGCGTAACGCCGCATATCCGCGCAGGCCGTCGGTCTTGCGCAAGACGGCGAGACGACCGGTGTGGAACAATGCCTGCAGCAGCGCCGTGCGGTCCGCGCCATAAGCGAGACGATCGAGAGCGACGATGTGGTCGAAGTCGGCCGACGTCGCACGATCGACCGCCCCGGCCGCGATACAGGCCCGCAACGGCCCCTGATGCTGGACGATCTCGCCTGTCCTCTCGAAGCCGAGACTTTGATAAAGCGGAAGGCCTTCGGCGGTTGCGACGAGCCGGCACTCGCGGGTTCCGACGATCTCAAGAGCAGCCTGCATGATGCGCCGACCGATGCCGCGCCCGCGCATGGCCTCGTCGACAATGACCATGTTGATTGTCGCGACGTCGGCGCCGTAGGGCGTGACGAAGATCGTGGCGACCACTTTCTCATTTTCGATCGCCACGAGGCCGCTGCTGAGTTCGAGCAGCATTTGCCACTCTTCGAGCCGATGCGGCCACCTCGCCTGGCGCGACAGGGCAAGGGCTGATGGGAGATGGGATTGGTCGAGGGGGCGAACGTCGATCGCGGATGCCTGCACAGGCCTTTTCTCCCGTCTGTTGCTTTATCTCTTTGATAGACCGACAAGGAAAGAAGATCGTCCTGACGACGAGGCCGCAGCGGTATCTTTCACCGTCCGTCGATACGCCCGCCGCATCTTATGCCGGCAACGTGGCGCGACCGGGCGAGATGACGGTGCCTGGAGGCGTCAGGCGCGCAACTCTCTGCCAAAGCAGGACAAGCATACAGAACATTCTGCTTCCCGACGGCGCAAATGCGGTGAACCGATGGGGAAAGGCTGCCTATGATGGGGCGAGATCAGCGCCAGCACGGCATTCTGCAAGGGATCAAGGACATGACGACGTTCCGGCCAAAATACATTACCTTCGACTGCTACGGCACCCTGACGAACTTCCAGATGGCCGAGGCGGCCCAGAAGATCTATGGCGAGCAGCTCGATCAGCCGCGCATGGCGCGGTTCATCAAGAACTTCGCCGCCTACCGGCTGGACGAAATTCTCGGTGACTGGAAGCCTTATAATGAAGTAATCCATAATGCCGTCGAGCGTACCTGCCGCAGGAACGGAGTCGCCTTCCACGCCGAAGATGCCCGCTCAATCTATGAGACCGTTCCGAGCTGGGGTCCGCATCCGGATGTGCCGGCCGGTCTTGCGAAGGTCGCCAAGGAAATTCCGCTCGTCATCCTGTCGAACGCCATGAACGAGCAGATCATGCACAATGTCGAAAAGCTCGGCGCGCCGTTCCACGCAGTTTTCACGGCACAGCAGGCCAATGCCTACAAGCCGCGCTTCAAAGCCTTCGAATACATGTTCGACATGCTCGGCTGCAATCCGGAGGACGTGATGCATTGCTCTTCCTCCTTCCGCTACGATCTGATGTCGGCTTATGATCTCGGCATCAAGCACAAGGTCTGGGTCAATCGTGGGCATGAGCCCGCAAACCCTTATTATGAATACGCCGAGATCAAGGACATTTCCGGCCTGCCCGGCGTTCTCGGGCTCTGACGGGAGACGGCAATGCAGTTCAAGTCCTACTGGCACGACACCGCGCCGCGTTTTGCCGACCAGAGTGCAGCGCCGATCGACGGTCATTATGATGTCGCGGTGATCGGCGGCGGCTTTACCGGCTTGGGCGCGGCACGGCAGCTCGCTAAGGCAGGCGCCAAGGTGGTCGTACTGGAGGCGAACACGGTCGGTTCAGGCGCCTCCGGCCGCAATGGTGGTCATCTCAACAACGGCATCGCTCACAGCTTCATTGCTGCCAAGGCGGAGCTCGGGGTTGAGCGGGCCAAGGCGCTTTATCGAGCCTTCGACGATGCTGTCGATACGGTCGAGCGGATCGTCAAGGAAGAGGCGATCGACTGCAATTTCCGCCGCGCCGGCAAGCTCAAGCTCGCGTCGAAGCCGGCTCATTTCGAAGGTATCGCCAGAAATTTCGAGGCGGTTCACCGCGAGATCGATCCGGATACGGCGCTCCTGACGTCAAGCGACCTGAAGGCCGAAATCGGATCGGCCTCGTTTCACGGCGCGATGCTGTCGAAGAAGAGCGCCATGATGCATATGGGGCGCTACGCAGTCGGGCTTGCAGAGGCGGCTGTCCGCCATGGAGCGGTGGTCTATGAAAATGCGGCGGTGATCGACAGGCGAATCAACGGCAACAAGCACGAGTTGACGACGGTGCGCGGCAAGCTTACGGCTGACAATGTCCTGCTCGTGACCGGCGCCTATACCCCGGGGATCTTCGGTTATTTTCGCCGGCGGATCGTGCCCGTCGGCAGTTTCATCATCGCCACCCGACCCCTGACGGAGGCGGAGGTTGCTGCGACCATGCCGGGCAACCGCACCTGCGTCACCTCGCTCAATATCGGCAATTATTTCCGGCTTGCGCCAGACAACCGGCTCATCTTCGGCGGCAGGGCCAGGTTCTCGGCGACCTCCGATCAGCAGTCGGATGCCAAGAGCGGCGAAATCCTGCGCGCCAGCCTTGCCGAGATCTTTCCGCATCTCGCCAAGGTCGAGATCGATTATTGCTGGGGCGGCCTGGTGGATATGACCAAGGATCGGTTCCCGCGCGCCGGCTACGTCGACGGGTTGTGGTATGCGATGGGCTATTCAGGCCATGGGGCGCAGATGGCGACGCATATGGGCATGATCATAGCCGACGCCATCCTGGGCAAGACGGATCGCAACCCGGTCAAGGGGCTGGAATGGCCTGCCGTTCCCGGGCATTTCGGCAAGCCCTGGTTCCTGCCGCTCGTCGGCATGTACTACAAGACCCTCGATCGTTTTCAATAGCCGCGGATTGCCGGAATCACGCCTTTGAAGGGATGCGGGCAATGACCTTGATCTCGAAGTCGAAGCCGGCAAGCCAGTTCACGCCGATCGCGGTCCAGTTCGGATAGGGCGGCGCGCTGAAAATCTTCTGTTTGACGGCCATGATCGTTGGGAACTGGTTTTCAGGATCGGTATGGAACGTCGTTATATCAACGATATCATCGAGCGTGCAGCCTGCCGCATCCAGTGTTGCCTTGAGGTTTTCGAAAGCCAACTGGACCTGAAGTTGGAAATCAGGTTCGGGCGTTCCATCGGAACGACTGCCGACCTGTCCTGACACGAAAAGCAGGTCAGCGGATCGGATGGCGGCCGAATAGCCGTGTTCCTCGTAAAGGGCGTGCCGGTTGGCAGGGAAGATTGCTTCGCGCTTGGTCATTTCCGATCTCTCTTCATAGACGTTGACGGGCTGTCGATGGGCGCAGCGCGCTCCGGGAGCTTCACACGCTGTCGGATCATCTGATATACGTTGCGTATCTGAAATAGCCGACATACGCGCCGTATGTCAAATTAATATACGACGCGTATATGAAATCGAGGGCAAGATGGCGAAGCGACGCGTCGAGACGATGGAAGAAAACCGGGCCAAGTTGATCGTGGCCGCACGAAAGGCCTTCGCTGAAAAAGGGTATTCGGCCGCTTCCATGGACGAGCTGACTGCCGAGGTCGGTCTGACACGGGGCGCGCTTTACCATAATTTCGGTGACAAGCGCGGGCTTCTGGCGGCGGTTGTCGATCAGATCGACTCGGAAATGGCGTTACGCGCTCAAGAGATCGGCGTTCGAGCAGGCGATGATTGGAAGGGCCTGCTCGCCGAAGGCGCTGCTTATATCGAGATGGCGCTCGTTCCGGAGGTCCAACGCATCGTTCTGCTCGATGGACCTGCAGTATTGGGTGATCCGTCAAAGTGGCCCAGTCAAAGCAGCTGTCTTCAAGCAACCAGACGAACAGTGGAGCGTCTGATCGCCCAAGAGGTCCTCAAGCCGGTCGACGCGGAGGCGGCCGCCCGGCTTCTCAGCGGCGCTGCGCTCAATGCAGCTCTCTGGGTCGCCGCCAGCGACGATCCGCAGCATGTGCTGCCCAAGGCCATCGAGACATTCCATGCCTTGGCCGGGGGCCTTCTCACGAAGCCTGCGTGAATTCCTGTCGCCACGAAAGCTGCAACGATCTCCGTGCTGCAAGTCGGTCGGGACGCGACTTTCAGGCAAGCCCGCCGATGTGGAAGGTCTTCATCTCAAGATATTCCTCTATGCCGGCCTGCGAGCCTTCGCGTCCGAGACCGGATTGCTTGACGCCGCCGAACGGGGCCACTTCCGTCGAGATCGCGCCCGTATTCAGCCCGATCATGCCGAATTCCAGTGCCTCGCCGATGGCCCAGGAACGCTTGAGCCCTTGCGTATAGAAATAGGCAGCAAGGCCGAACGGCGTGCCGTTGGCGATGGCGATCGCCTCTTCGTCGGTCGTGAAGCGGAAGAGCGGCGCAACCGGGCCGAAGGTCTCTTCGCTTGCCAGCAGCATGTTGGTGGTGGCACCCGACAGGACGATGGGGGCGGCGTATTGGCGGCCCTCCGGCAGATTTGAAGCCTTGGCGATGATCGTCGCACCCTTCTCGACGGCATCGCTGACATGGCGCTCGATCTTGTCGATGGCCGCTGCATTGATCATCGGCCCGATGTCGATTCCCGTTTGCGTACCGGGGCCGACCTTCATGGCGGAAACGCGGGCGGAAAGCTTTTCGGCAAAGACGTCATAGACCTTGTCCTGCACCAGAATGCGGTTCGAGCAGACGCAGGTCTGGCCGCCATTGCGGAATTTCGAGGCGATTGCGCCCTCGACGGCGAGGTCGAGATCGGCATCGTCGAAGACGATGAAGGGCGCATTGCCGCCGAGTTCGAGGCTGAGGCGCTTGATGCTGTCGGCCGCGCCCCGCATCAATAGGGCGCCGACACGGGTCGAGCCGGTGAAGGAGATCTTGCGCACTATCTCGTTGCGCATCAGCTCGTTGCCGATCTCTGTTGGCATTCCAGTGACGATGTTGATGACGCCGGCGGGGATGCCGGCGCGTTCGGCGAGCACGCCAAGCGCCAGCGCCGAATAGGGCGTGAAGTCGGATGGCTTGATGACGACAGTGCAGCCGGCGGCAAGGGCGGGTGCGACTTTGCGGGTGATCATTGCGTTCGGGAAGTTCCACGGCGTGATGATGCCGCAGACACCGACGGGCTCCTTCAACACGATGATCCGCCGATCTGGTGTCGGCGAGGGGATGGTGCTGCCGCCGATGCGGCGGGCTTCCTCGGCGAACCATTTGACGAAAGACGCGCCGTAGCGGATTTCACCGCGCGCCTCGGCGAGCGGCTTGCCCTGTTCGCTTGTCAGCAGCAGCCCGAGATCGTCGCAGTTCTCGATCATCAGATCGTGCCAGGCTTCGAGCAGTTGCGCCCGCTCGGCATGGGTTTTCGCGCGCCAGGCGGGAAAGGCTGCATTGGCGGCTTCGATCGCCGCCCGCGTCTCGGTTTCGCCCATATCGGGAACGGTACCCACAGCCGTCTGCGAGGCCGGGTCGATGACATCGACGGTCTTGCCGGAGGCAGCATCCAGCCAGGTTCCGCCGATCAGACCCTGCTGGCGAAACAGACTCTTGTCCTTGAGATCGATCATGTCTTGCGTCCTTGTCGTTCAGCTAAGTGCGTTCAGCACGGCCTTGGTAATGGTGTCGGTCTTGTCTTTGCCTGGAGCCGTGCCGATGCCGGCCGCCGTCGCCGCCGCGATGGCGTCCATGATCGCGTCGGCGGCAGTCTTCTCGCCGAGATGCTCCAGCATCATGGCGGCCGACCAGATGGCGGCGATCGGATTGGCGATTCCGAGATGGGCGATATCCGGGGCGGAGCCATGCACGGGCTCGAACATCGACGGCGCGGTTCGGTCCGGGTTGAGATTGGCGGAGGCGGCAAAGCCGAGCCCGCCCTGGATCGCGGCCCCGAGGTCCGTCAGGATGTCGCCGAACAGATTGGAGGCGACGACGACGTCAAGGCTTTCCGGCGCCATCACCATGCGCGCCGCCATGGCGTCGATATGGTAGCTGGTGACAGCGACGTCGGGATAGTCGGCTGCGACCTTGGCAGTAATCTCGTCCCAGAACACCATGGAATATTTCTGCGCATTCGACTTGGTGACGGAGGCGAGCTTGCCGCGCCGCATGCGCGCCTGCTCGAAGCCGAAGCGCAGGATGCGCTCCACGCCCGTGCGGGTGAAGATCGAGGTTTCGACGGCGACTTCGTTCGCCGTGCCCTGATGCACGCGGCCACCCGCGCCGGAATATTCGCCCTCGGTATTCTCGCGGATGCAAAGAATGTCGAAGTCTTTGGCTTTCAACGGCCCTTCAACCCCCGGCAGCAGCCGGTGAGGGCGGATATTGGCATATTGCTCGAAGGCCTTGCGGATCGGCAGAAGAAGGCCATGCAGCGAGACGGAGTCAGGCACTTCGGCCGGCCAGCCGACCGCGCCGAGCAGGATGGCGTCGAAACCGCGCAGCGTCGCGATTCCGTCGGCAGGCATCATTGCCCCGGTTTCCTTGTAGTAGGCGCAGGACCAGGGAAAGCTCGTCGGCTCCAGCCCGAAGCCCGTCTTATCGGCCACTCTCTCCAAGACTTGCCATGCCGCGTCGATAACATCCTTGCCGATACCGTCGCCGGGGATAAGCGCGATCCTGTAGGTCTTCATGGTCGGTTCCTCAGATGTTGATCAGCACGGACTTGCTGCGGCGGTTGGCAAGATAGGCGTCGCGGCCGAGATCCTTGCCGATGCCGGAACTCTTGTAGCCGCCCGTCGGCAGAATATGGTCGCGCGAACGCCCGTAGCGATTGACCCAGACGGTGCCGGCCTGCAGGCGGCGCGTGACGCGAATGGCGCGGGAAAGATCGCGTGTGAAGAGACCCGCCGCAAGTCCGTAGATCGGGTGATCGGCAAGCTCGAGAGCCTCTTCCTCCTCCTCGAAGGTCTGCAAGGTCAGCACCGGGCCGAAGATTTCTTCCGTGACGGCGGGGGAGGCCTGATCGACACTTGCAAGCAGAGTCGGCGCGTAGAAATAGCCGGGTCGATCCAATTGCGTTCCACCGGTCAGGCACTCCGCGCCGGCATCGATCGCGGCCTGGACGATCCGGTCGATACGTCCGATCTGGCGTTCCGAGATGATGGGCGAGTAGAGGCTGTTCTCGTCCCAGGTCGGCCCCGGCTTGATCCTGGACATATGCTCGAGGATCGCTTCGGCCAGCGGCGCGGCGATGCTGCGCTCGGCAATCAGCCGCGATCCGGCCACGCAGGCCTGGCCGGCATTGGCAAGGATGTTGCGGGCGATCGCTTCGGCTGCCAGCGCGATATCCGCATCGGCAAAGACGAGTTGCGGGCTCTTGCCGCCGAGCTCCAATGTCATCGGCTTGATGCCCGTGCGGGCGATATTCTCCATGATCGCCGACCCTGCGGCGGTCGAACCGGTAAAGCTGATCTTGCCGATGCCGGGATGGCCCGTCATCGCAGCCCCCGTCGTCGGGCCGTCGCCGAGCACGATGTTGATCAGGCCGGCGGGAATGCCGGCGCGCACCGAAAGCTCGGCCATATGGAGCGTCGAAAAAGGCGTCATCTCGGATGGCTTCAGCACGATGGCATTGCCGGCCGCAAGTGCCGGCCCGATCTTCCAGCCCGCCATGGAAATCGGAAAATTCCAGGGCGTGATCGCGCCGACGACACCATAGGGTTCCGTCATGATCATGCCGAGGCTGTTGCCGTCGGTCGGCACGAGATCGCTGCCTTCCTTGTCGGCGAATTCCGCGAAGAAGCGGATCTGCTCGGCTGTTACGGCAATGTCGCCGGCGATGAGCTGCCCGACCGGCCGGGTCGAGGATATGGCCTCCAGACGCGCCAATGTGACGGCTTCTTCCTCGATGAGGTCGGCCCATCGCACCAAAGCCTTGGTCCGCTCGCGCGGCCGAAGGCTGGCCCAGCCGCTTGTCCTGAGGGCCTGATTGGCCGCGTCCACGGCCTGATCGACTATGTCCCTTCCCGCGATCGGGCATTGCGCGAAAGCGACACCATCCGAAGGCCGGTGGACGTCTATGCCACCGCTTGCTGCGACATAGCGGCCGGCGATGAAATGTCCGCTCGGAAGATCGAGGGAGTCTGGGTCGAAACTGAGGGTCATGGTGTTTCCTTGCCAGCGGTTCCAGCAAGTCTAACGGCTGTGCCGTGGCAGTTTCGGTCGTGCGTCCGCGATGTCGCGACGGAATATCCCGTTTGTCCCCGATGTTTCAGCGCAAGATTTGGTGCCTGAAAGTGCGCCACGCAGCGAAGCTGCACGGTTGGTTCGGCTTCAAGAACGGGAAGATCCGCAACGCGTGTCATCCGGTCACGGTGACATAGATTTTGCGGACGGTCTCGATCGTCCGCCAGACGCCTTTGAAGCCCGGTTTCATGACGAAGCTGTCACCGGCGCGGTAGGTAACCGGCGCGCCGCCGTCCTCGGTCAGTTCGATAACGCCCTGCAGGATATGGCAGAATTCGAAAGTCTCTCCTTTGATCGAGCGGGTCTCACCCGGCGTCGCTTCCCATATGCCGGTATTGACCGTTCCGTCGCGGGCGCTGTCCTGCGCCCAGGTCTTGAAGGACGGATCGCCCGAAATCAGCCGCTCGGGGAGGGCCTTGGATTGCTTCGGCTCGAATGTCGGTGTCGGATCGATGGCTTTCAGCAGGGACATGCGGTTCCTTTCAGGGGTAATCAGTAGCCGCGGCTGCGGTCGACGAGGCCGATGGGCTCTAGCCCGCTCTCGTGGCGGCGGATGTTGGTGATGACGGCATTTGCGGCAGTCTCGGGCTGCGTGACGCTGGCGACATGCGGCGTCAGAACGATCCTGGGGTGATGCCAGAGTGGATGCCCGGCCGGCAGCGGTTCGGGGTCGGTGACATCCAGGATAGCGCCGCAGAGATGACCGTCGTCGAGCGCGCGGATCAGGGCTGCCGCATCGAGTTGCGGGCCGCGACCGGCGTGCACGAGGCCCGCCCCCGGCGGCAGGGCAGCAAAGAGATCGGCGTTAAGGATGCCTTGCGTTTCGGGTGTCAGCGGCAGAAGGCAGACAAGGATATCGGTGCCTGCCAGGAACTCCGGCAACTGATCGGCCCCGTGATAGCAGGTGACCCCTTCGATACTGCGTGGAGAGCGGCTCCAGCCGCGAAGCGGGAAGCCGAAGGGGCACAGGCGCTCAAGAACGGCAAGACCGAGATTGCCGAGGCCAAGCACGCCGACACGCCGGTCGGACGCCTGGCGCACGGGCCGGGCGGCCCATTTCTGCGCTCTCTGCTGTTCGATATAGCCTGGAAGATCGCGATGTATAGCGAGCACCCCGAGCGTCACATACTCCTGCATCATCCGGGTGATGCCGTCTTCGACCATGCGCACGAGCTTGACCTTTTCGGGCAGGGCCGAAAGGGAGAACTGGTCGACGCCGGCGCCGATGGAAAACAGGATTTCCAGATTGCGATAACGGTCAAGGTCGGCGGGTGCAGTCCAGGTGATCAGATATTTGATAGCGTCCGGGTCGATGCTTTCAGCATCCGTGATGAAAGGAAGGCCCGGCAGCTCGCGCGCGAAAGCGGCCTTGAAGATTTTGGCCCGTTCGGCATCGGAATTGAATAAGAAGGCCATGGCTTTCCTTCGGGTTTGCTTGAGCCAGCTTGCCGTGCCCTTCACGGCAGGATGCATCGAAATAGGGCCGCGTGACCGCATAACGATGCGGATTTTTGCGGTCTTGCAATGCAATCGTGATGGCCTACAGAACCAGACGATTCCCGAGCGCTTCGATCATCCGCACGCAGGCCGTGAGCTCAGCGAGTTCGATGAATTCATTGGCCTTATGCGCGCGGCCGATGTCGCCCGGGCCGCAGATAATGGCGGGCATGCCTGCGGCCTGATAGAGGCCGGCCTCCGTGCCGTAGCTGACGGCGGCAAGCGGCGTCTGTCCGGTCAGCTCTTCCATCAGCCCGGCCAGAGGTGCATCGGCGGCCAGCGATAGTGCGGGATAGCTGCTGAGCACCTCCCAACAGGCGGTAAAGCCGCGATCCGTCAAAGTGGTAAGACAAGCTTCGACTTCGGCGAGCAGACCGACCGGGTCGACGCCTTCGATAGCGCGGGCCTCCAACTCGATCGCGCATTGATCAGGAATGACGTTGACGGCCTGTCCGCCGTGGATGGTGCCAACCTGCAAGGAGGAATAGGGCGGTTCGAAATTTTCGTCGAACGGTCCCTTTGTCAGACGCCTGGCGGTCGTGACGGCTTGGTCGAGAATTTCTGCCATCGCGTGGATGGCATTGAGGCCGAGATCCGGGCGCGAGGAATGACCGGCGCGGCCGCCGATCGCGGCTCTGGCTGCCGCCTTGCCCTTATGGGCACGAATGGCGCGCATGCCGCTCGGCTCGCCGATGATGCATCCCAAGGGCGGAGCGCAGAGATCGGGAAGCCTGGCGATCATGTGCGGCACGCCGCGGCATCCGGCCTCCTCATCATAGGAAAACGCCAGATGCAGGGGGCGATCGAGCGGTCGCCGTGCGATTGCCGGCAGCGCGCCGACCGCACAGGCGAGAAAGCCCTTCATGTCGCTGGTACCGCGTCCCGTCAGCCTTTCGCCGTCGCGCCGCAGCGAAAATGGATCGCTTGTCCAGCCCGGTTCGCCCGCGGGCACGACATCCATGTGGCCGGAAAGCAGATAGCCCGGCTGATCGGCCGGGCCGACAGTGGCGAACAGATTGGAGCGATCACCTTCCGGCCCGGCGAGCAGGGTGACGCGCGCGCCGGCCTGCTCGAGATAGTCCGCAATCCAGCCGACGATCGCCTGGTTCGGCGTGCCGACGACGGATGGAAAGGCCACCAGCCGTTCAAGAATCTGATCCGGAGTCATTTCAATCACTGGAATATCCTGATTTGCCCGTAGCCACGCCGCAAAGATGGCTTTCATCAACATAATATGCCGCAATGTCACCGGCTGCTGAAAGTGTTGCAGCTTTGGTGGAATCTTCCGTATTTGTGGGGCTCTCAAGCGCATTCTGTTGCGTAAGCGACGCTACAACCGATACAGGCAGTGTTGCCTGCAAATTGTGAATTCAAACCGAGCCCGGCAGCAATTCGGGTCACCTCTAATGTGCCTGCGAGAATGGGGGAGTGTCATGACTAATTCCAGTTCGATCCAACTGGAATCGTTTGAGCTGACCATGGGGGATATCGCAAAGGCCGATCTCGATGCTCTGCACGCTCTGTCGCTGTCGGTAAGCTGGCCGCATCGAGCGGAGGATTGGCAGATCGTCCGCGAGTTGGGTCAAGGGATCGTGGCACATGATTCGATCGGTCGTGTGCTCGGCTCCGCCATGCTTTTCGATTTCGGGCCGTATTTCGCCACCATCGGCATGGTGATCACCTCGCCGCGTTTGCAGACGCTGGGAACGGGGCGCTGGATGATGGATCATATCATCGCGCAGACCGGCTCGCGCCCACTTGGACTGAACGCGACCCGCTCCTCCAAGCGGCTCTATCAGTCTCTCGGTTTTAATGCCGAGCAGGTCGTCTACCAGTGCCAAGGCGAGGCAATCGCGCCGCCTGCCGAGCTTTTGCCGCCGGGCACGCGACTGCGCCCGATCGTCGAGGCCGACCTGGCAGAGGTCGCTGCATTGGATCTGGCCGCCTATGGCGCGGACCGCACGCTCCTGTTGCAACGTCTCATCGCCATCTCGGAGGGATTGGCGCTTGTCCAGGGTGACCATATGGTGGCCTTTGCGCTCTGTCGCCGCTTCGGGCGCGGCCATGTGATCGGCCCCGTGGTGGCGATGGGCGACGAAGAGGCGATTGCCGTTGTTCGACCGTATGTCGCCGAACGCGCCGGCGGCTTCCTGCGCCTCGATACCCGCCAGCAGACCGGTCCATTCCCGCAATTTCTCATGCGATCCGGACTTGCGATCCACGACACCGTCACGAGCATGTCGCTGCGACAGGTCTGGCTGCATGGGGACGGGCGTCCGCCTGCCGATGGAAAGCCGCTGACCTACGGTTTGGCCAGCCAGGCGCTGGGGTAAGTCACCTCCTCGGTGAATTTGCCCGCCGGAACGGACCTCGGCAGCGGCGAGGATTGCCGGTCGATCGGCTGCATACCCGGTCGGGCTGTGACCACAGCGTGTGACGCTCCCGATCATCCTTCCAGGGCGTCAGACGAGCCGAGAGCTGTGGGATTGGCAGCTATGCGCTTCCACGCTTGCCAGTGCCGCATTGATGCCTATATTGAGCGAGCATTCGGCCGCGTGTTTAGGCCGAGATGCTGCTTGGCTGCAACAGCCGCCTTCACCCGGCACTTGATTTGCCGGCGGACTTTGGAAGGAGAAATTTCATGTCCATTACTCCGAACAATCTCGATAGTTCAAAGGCTTCTACAGTTCCCCATCAAGAAATCGCCGATGCCGTTCGACAGTCTCGCGAAACCATCGGTTACACGATCGGTGATCTCTCCGAAACCTGTGGGCTCACGAGCGAGGAAATTGTCGAAATAGAGGCTGGCGCTGAGGCTGATCCGGCAAAACTTCGGCGAATAGCCGCTGCATTGCAGGTTCCACCTTCAACTTTTTTCATAGTTTGATAGCAGGGCGCACCTTGACGGGTGCGCCCTTCGACTATTTCGAAGGCCGCGCGACTGTTCTCGTTGAAGGCCTTGTTCATGCGCAGTTCGGCGCTCCGCAAGTTCGGTGCGCGTGCGATCGAGATGGTCGCCAACCGTTTCCTGAAATCGTTCGATCCCATGCTCTTCGGCTGGCAGATAGCGATGCCGACCAGTTCGCCGTTGGTCGTGACCGGGCGCGCGCGTTGCCTGATCTGTGGCCCCTAGCTTCATCTGCCGACCGGCCGCTGGAACGCCAAATTCTTCTTCGATGTCGACGAGGATTGCCACGGCCAGATTTTCACCGTGGAAGTTCATGCTGCGGAATTGCTTGGCAAGCTGCGCGTCTGCCCGCAGGGTACCGGCTCTTTCGAAGCGGCAGTGCCCGTCGAAGTCACCAATCCGCGTGCGCCTATCGAAATTCGGATCATGATGGACAGCGGCGCCATCGAAGGGCGGCTTTCGGCCTGGAGTGTCGAATGGCTACGCGCGGCGTGATGCCTTGAGCCCAGGATCCCGCCGATCCAGCGCGCGTTGCCGTGACTATCGGCCGATCGTACTTTTCCGAACCGTGATATGCTGTGCGGATGATCTCACCGGAGGCGTTTTCCCCCGTCATGAATGCGATTTTGTTGCTGAACATTTCTATTGTCGGGAATTTTGTAAACCAACATTTCCGGCGCGAGAAATTCCGTATTGGCGCCGCAAAACCCGTCCTTTCATGGAGTTGATAGTTCGTATAAGAGTTGAGAAACGGAATGAAGCCCATGACTGTTATCGCCGCACCGGATATTTTAATCGTCGATGACGACCACGAGATTCGCTCGCTGCTGAGCCGGTATCTCGAGGAGCAGGGTTTTCGCGTGTCGACGGCAAGCGACCTCCGCGGCTGCAATGATTCCCTCAATCGGCGCTCCCCCGATCTGCTTGTTCTGGATGTCATGCTGCCGGACGGATCAGGTCTCGATCTCTGCCGCGACCTGCGCAACAGGCGCCCGCGCGTTCCGGTCATTCTGCTGACGGCCTTAAAGGAAGATATAGACCGGATTCTCGGCCTCGAGATCGGCGCTGACGATTATCTCGGCAAGCCGTTCAATCCGCGTGAGCTGGCTGCCCGCATTCGTGCCGTGTTGCGTCGTACCAACGAGGACATGTCTTCCGAGCCTGAACAAAGGCGGTATCTTTTCGCTGATATGACCCTTGATCCGCAGCTCCGCCGGGTGACCAGGGAGAATGGCGAAGTGATCCCGCTGACCGGCGCCGAATTCGATCTGCTCAAGACCTTCCTCGAGCGGGCGGGGCGGCTTTTGTCGCGTGATCAGCTGCTCGACCTGACGCAGGGGCGTGATCGCGATCCCGCCGACCGCTCGATCGATGTCCTGATGAGCCGGCTGCGCCGGAAGCTCGGCGAAACCGCTGAGGAGCCGGTCTTCCGAACGGTCCGCAATGGCGGCTATCAGCTCGTCGTACCGGTGACGGCGGTCAAGGGCGATCCATGAAATCCCTCGGTGCGCGTCTGGCGCTGCTCCTGCTGACGGCTATCGTTCTGGTCGTCATTTCATCGTCTTTCGTGGCAAGCCTTGTCATGCGGGGACCCAGGCCGGACATGATGATCGAGCCGGAGGCACGGCAACTCGCCGTTCTGGCCGCCTTTGCCGAGAAGGACCGGGCCATGGCTGCCGCGGCGGGGTTGATTGTCGCTCCCAAGCCTGCCGACGGTCCGCGCGATGAAGAATTGTCCCGCTTTCTGGTCGAGGCGCTGCTTCGGATTTCCAGCATGCGCGAGGCGATCATATCGCGCCAATCGACCGGCGAGATGATTGCGTCGCTGAAGCTCTCCGACGGCAGCTGGCTCGTCACGCCGATGCCGCAACATGGTCCACCGCCGGGAGGCTGGAAGATTCTTGTCGGATGGCTCGGCCTTATCATCATCGGCAGCGTGCTGGTTTCCATCTTCGCGGCTTCGAAGATCATGAAACCGCTTCGCCTGCTGGAGCGGGCCGTGGCCGAAGTCAACCCGGATGGCACGCTCCCACATATACCGGAAACCGGTCCGGGTGAAATTCGGGTCACCGCACAGGCGCTCAACGGCCTGTCGGCCCGAGTGAAGGCCTCCACGGAAAGCCGGATGCGGCTCGTGGCGGCTGCCGGGCATGATCTGAGGACGCCGATGACGCGGATGCGTCTGCGGGCGGAGTTCATCCAGGACGATGAAGAGCGGCGCAAATGGCTCGCCGATCTCGAGGAGCTCGACAGGATCGCCGACAGCGCGATTGGCCTGGTGAGGGAAGAGATTTCCAAGGACAGCCTGGAGCGCGTTAGGCTCGATACGGCCGTAGAGGAAATCGTCGAGGAGCTTCAGGCGATCCACATGAATGTCAAAAGCGGCGAGCTGGAACCTGCGCTGATCTCTGCGGGGCCGCTGGCGGTCACCAGGGCATTGCGGAATCTGCTCATCAATGCCGCCACGCATGGCCAATCGGCAACGGTCACCGTGACGCATCTCGGCAACAAGGCGGTGGTCAGAATTATCGATACCGGTCCCGGCATCCCCGAGGAGCGGCTCAATCAGGTGTTCGAGCCTTTCTTCCGCATCGACATAGCAAGACAAAGATCCTTTCCCGGCGCCGGTCTCGGCATGGCCATTGCCCATGAGATCGTCACCCGCTTCGACGGCGAAATCACCGTGCGAAACCGGCAGCCTACGGGGCTTGAGCAGGTAGTTTCATTTAAGAGCGCCGACGGTAAATCCGCGAATTAAGCCATGTCCGTTCGCCCAAGTTTTCGCGGTGGGCACAACTCGGTCGCATTTTCGAACCGAGTGCCGAATTGCGACTGGCGTTTCGCAGAAAAACAAGATTTACTTGCGTAAGACTTTCGGAAGTTTCAATGGACGATAGTATTATAATAAGGTTACAGAACTTACCAAATAAAGCCGGCCCTTTGGCAAAGCCGAGACACTAAATTTCTCGAAAATGCCTCCTTTCAGAAACATTCAGAAATGTTCGAGCCGCGGACTGATGTAGTATCACAGTCGATCACAAGCCTGGCTCGAGCAGGCTTTGATCGCCCCGCATACCGGCTTCGCCATGACGCCCCCAACACGAATGGCGAAGCCGGATTATCTCCGAGGGCACCCTTGAAATTTCCCTTGACAATCAGTCTCTTGAAAGCGCGGCGACCGGATCGAGCCGCGAGGCGTTGCGTGCCGGCAGGTACCCGAAGGTGAGGCCGATGGCGCACGAACATGTGAAGGCGAGAAGGATCGAGCTCGCCGAAAAAACCAATGTGAAATTGGACGCGAAATGATTGAAGGCGGCGCCGAAGCCGAGCGCTGTGGCAATGCCGAAAGCACCGCCGAGGAGACAGACCAGCACGGCCTCGATCAGGAACTGCTGCAGGATGTCCTGGCGCCTTGCGCCGACGGCCATGCGCACGCCGATCTCCGCGATACGCTCGGATACCGAGACGAGCATGATGTTCATGACGCCGATGCCGCCGACAAGCAGCGAGATGACGGCGATCGCCGAGACGAGGAGGGTCATTGTCCTGGTTGTGGTGGTGATCGTCTGGCGGATATCGTCGGTATTGAGAATGAAGAAATCCTTGGTGCCGTGGCGGCGCTCCAGGAACTGCGTCACGGCCGCTTCGGCTGTTGAGCTTTCGATATCGTCCACGACGCGTACGGTGACGCTGCGCAGCGACATATCGCCGAGGAAGCGCGCCTGCACACCGGTATAGGGCAGATAGACGGAAAGATTGTCGCTGGAGCCGAAGCCGCCCTGTTGGGAGGCAATGACGCCGATGACACGCACAGGCACCTTGCCGACGAAGATCGTCTGCCCGATCGGGTTGAGACCTTTGTCGGTAAACAGCGTCGTTGCGGTGTTCTGATCGATCACGGCGTCCTGCGCCATGCGCCTGATACCGTCAGCGTCAAACAGACGGCCGGCGACCAGTTTTGATCCCTTCACTGTAAAATAGGCGTCACCAACGCCGTTGATCAGCGCATTTGCTTCCGTTGAGCCGAAGCGCACGGTACTGCTCGTCGAGACAGTCGGTGTGACGGCCGCGACATAAGTGAGCTTCGCCAGCGCGTCGGCGTCCGCGACGACCAGGGTCTTTATGCGCCCCGACCGCATATCGCCGAAGCTTTTGCCGGGGAAAATCTCCAGCGTGTTCGTTCCAAGGCTGTTGATGTTTGCCAGGACCTTGCGCTGCGACCCCTCGCCAAGCGCGATGACGCTGACGACCGAGGCGATACCGATGATGATGCCGAGCATTGTGAGGAAGGTGCGCAGCCGGTGGGCCTTAAGTGCAAGCATCGCCATGAAAAAGGCTTCGGCCAGTCGGCCAGACATTTCGCGCCAGCTGGATTTGCCGAAACCGGCCTCGGCGACCGCGGTGCGAAGCCGGGGAGTTTCCTCCCGCGTGCGCCTATCGGCAACGATCCGGCCATCGGAGATTTCGATGATGCGATCGGCGCGGGCGGCCACATTCATGTCGTGGGTGACGATGACGACCGTATGGCCTTCGGCGTGCAGCTCGCCAAGGATGCGCAGTACCTCTTCGCCGCTTTGTCGGTCCAGCGCCCCGGTCGGCTCGTCGGCGAGAATGACATTGCCGTTGTTCATCAGCGCGCGCGCTATCGAGACGCGCTGCTGCTGGCCACCGGAAAGCTGGCCTGGCCGATGTCCTGCCCTTTCGGCCATGCCCAGGCGTTCGAGAAGTGCGGCCGCGCGCACCCGTCTCGCCTCGCCCGGTTGCCCGGCATAGATTGCCGGCACTTCGATATTGCCGATCGCGGTCAACTCCGAAAGCAGATGGTAGCGCTGGAAAATGAAGCCGAAATGCTCTCGCCGCAGCCTGGAAAGCGCGTCGTTGTCGAGGCGATGCGTCTGCGCGCCGGCGATCGCATAGGTTCCGTCGGTCGGGCGATCGAGCAGGCCGATAATGTTCATCAATGTCGATTTGCCGGAACCGGAAGGGCCGACGATAGCCACCATCTCACCTTCGTCGATGGACAGATCGATGTCCTGCAATACGGTGATGGTGCGCTCGCCCGACTGGTATTCCCGGCGCACGCCCTGCAGTTCTATGATCGGAAAAGCCATGGCTCAGAACCCCATCGGCGGCGGCCCACCATTGTTGCTGTTCGTCGTCGTCGCGGCGATGGCCTCGCCGATCACGACGCTCTCGCCCTCCGACAGGCCGGACTGGATCTCGGCCGTGACATTGTTGTTGAGGCCGACCATAACCTTTCTGGAATTCTGCTTGCCATTTTGATCGACGACCTGAACGCTGTAGGAACCGTCGGCCAGCCTTGCACCGAGCGCGGAGGATGGAATGGTCAGCGCGCTCCTGGCCTGGCCGAGGACGATGTGCACTTCGGCGGACATATAGGTGCGGAAATGATTGTCGTGGTTCGGCACGGCGAAGACGCCGTTGTAGTAGATCGCCGAAGACGCCGAGGATGACGTCGTGCTGCTGCTAGACGATGTCGTGGTGGAAGAGGATGTGACGCTGGTGTCGCTGGTGATCGATTCCGGCGCCGGTTCGATTGATTGCAGCACGGCGTCGTAGCGGGTGCCGGGATCGCCGAGAATGGTGAAATAGACCGACTGCCCGACCTTGACCTTGACGACATCGGCTTCCGATATCTCGGTGCGAACGATCATGGTATCGAGTTGTCCGAGAATAACGATGGTCGGCGCCGATTGCGCCGCATTCACCGTCTGGCCCTGCTGATTGACGATCGCGAGCACGGTGCCGTCCATCGGCGCGGTTATGCGCGTATAGGAGAGGTTGGCCTGCGCCGTTTCTACCGCTACCTCCGCCGAGGTGATCTGCGCATCGAGAGCGGCGATCTGCGCCGTGATCTTCTTAACGCTGGCTTCCGCGCTGTCCAGATCGGCCTTGGAGCCGGCCTGGTTGCGAAAGACGGTCTGCTGGCGGATGAGGGTCAGCTGCGCATTGGCAAGGTCGGCCTCGCTCTCCTGACGCTGCGCCCTGACGTTGGCAAGCGAGGCCTGCGCGATTTTGAGGTCGTTGCTCTGCGTCGTCGAGTCGATCTCGGCGATCAATGTGTCCTTCTTCACGGCATCGCCGAGCTTCACATCGAGCGCGGTAATGCGCCCCGAGACCTGCGCGCCGACTGCGACCAGTTTGACTGGCTTGAACGTGCCGGAGGCAAGCACGGCTTCCTCGACATCGCCGCGTGTCACCGGCGCTGTAATGGCGGATGATGTCTGCCGGTCGAAAAAGCCGTACCAGAAGAGGATGAGGCCAATAGCGGCGAGCAGGAGCAAAATCACAAATGCCAGCCGCATCGGTTTGAAGCCTCGGCGTGAGGGGGATCTCGCAGGGACTGCTTCTGCGGTTTGTTTCGGATTGATGGTCGCCGGTGCTTCTCGGTCTAGGGTGTTCAGCATGTGATTATTTGGCCATCGTCAAATGTGGACCGGTGTCGGTATCGACCACCGCGGGTTTGGAGACGTCGACATCGCCGTCCCAGCCGCCGCCGAGCGCCTTGTTGAGCGAGATATAGTCGGTGGCGATCGATGCACGACTCTGAATGACGGCTTCCTCGGCGCTGTAGAGCGAGCGTTCGGCGTCGAGCACGTCGAGAAAGTCGGTAACGCCAGCCTTGTTGAGTGTACGCGACAAATCCGAAGCACGGTTGTAGGAGCTGCTGGAGGAGACGAGCTTGCCGTATTTCAATCGCTCCTGGGTGAGCGATACGACGGCATTCTCGACGTCTTCCATCGCCGAAAGCACGGCTGATTGGTAGGCGATGAAATATTGATCGCGCTCGGCCTTGGCGACGTCGACCGCCGCCTTGAGCTGGCCGCCCTGGAAGATCGGCACGGTCAGCGAAGGACCGAGCGACCATCCGATGGAGGATCTCTTGGCGAGGTCGCCGACGCTGGCGGCGGACGAGGAGATGTCGCCCGTCAGCGAGATGGATGGATAGCGATTGGCCTCTGCCTGGCCGATCTTGGCCGTATATTGCGCGAGTTGCCGTTCGGCCAGCCGGACGTCGGGTCGTGAGACGAGGATATCGGCGGGAATGCCCGTCGAGACGCTCATCTTGGGGCTGGGAATGGGAGCGCTGGCCTTGAGCCTCTCCTCAAGTGCCGCCGGCGGGCTACCCAGCAGTACGCCGAGACGATGAACAGCTTGGGCGTAGGAGATTTCGTAGGCCGGAATATCGGCTTCGGTGCTACTCGCCAGAGCGTCTGCCTTGGCGGTGTCGACAGCGGTGGCACTGCCCGCCAGATATTCGGCATGGGTGAGGGCGGCGCTCTTGCGCTGCGAGACGGCGGTACGCTTGGCCAGATCGCGTAGCGCCTGATATTCGCGTGCCTGGACATAATAGGAAGCGACATCGCCGATCAGGGTCAGCATCGTGTCGCGCAACTCCTCGTCGGCTGCATCGACGCCATATTTTGCCGCTTCGGCTGCGCGCTTGTTGCCACCGAAGAGATCGAGCTCCCAGCTGGCGTCGAAACCTCCGTCATATAATGTGGAGAAGGTAGCATCGGTCGCGCCGCCTGCCGCGGCTGATGTGCGCGTGCGGGTTGCCGATGCGGTTCCCTCGGCTGTCGGCAGCAAAGCGCCTCTCTGCTCGCGATAGGTGGCGCGCGCTTCGCGGATCTTTGCCTTGGCAGTCGCGACGTCGAGATTGCCGGCTATCGCCTCCTCGATCAGTGCATCGAGCGTTGGGTCCTTGAGCTGCTTCCACCATTGGGACAATTGCGGCGCCTTCGCAGGCTTGGTTCCGGCCTTGCTGCCCCAGTGCGACGGCACGGCAAGGCCAGGCGTGCGGTAGTCCGGGCCAACGACACAGCTTGTCAACGTCACGGCGAGTGCGATGGCAGCAGCAATATTCGACAACCCTGTGTTTGAAGGCGAACATATCGGCAAGATGTCTATCCCTGTTCATGGATCATGTGCGCCGGCCTCGGTTCTGGCTCGGACGGAAGGCGGACCATTTGAGGAGGCAATCGGCTTTCCTTCTGCGGGAAGGGACGATGAAGCTCACGCGTCATTGGTCCGGGAACGCCGGGCGGGGCGTTCCCGGACCATTCGGCCCTTTGAGGGGCCGCTCCTTCCAATCGACGAGGGCGTCCGGGGGGAATCTCGATCGGTTGGAGGCGGAGAGGAAATGGTCTGTTGTGACTATGCAGTCGGATGTTCCCTGGTCGAATCCTCGATCGTCTATCAGCGGAATGCGTGAGGGCCTGGAACGAGGGATCGTTCCGCATCCTCAAGCTTTGCAAGTTGATCGGCGGTCAGGACGTTGCGCAGGGCGACGGCCTTGTCCTTGAGGACGGTTGCCTTGGCGGCGCGATCCAGCGCGTGATCGGCGACGAGTTCGCCAAAGAGTTCCTTCTGCTTGTCGGCGTCGTGATCGGGCTGCGACGCAGCAGCGTCATCCGGGAGCGGCGGGCCGGGTGGACGATGTTTCGGAAAAGCCAGAAAATCCGACAGCGCGCTGGTGTAGTCCCGCCAGGCATCGAGCTGGGCGCTGTGAATGCCGATCAGCGTTTCCATGGCCGACAGCTTGCCCGCAAGCTCGAGAGCCGGATCCGGCCCATGATGGAAGCCGCCGGGCGGCTCGTTTGGCGGCATGGGCATGCCGGCGCCGAAGGCCATCATCGGCCCTTCGGGATGCGGGCCCGGGCAGGGCCAGCCGCCCGGCACCATGCGGCCCGGCATGGGTTGCGCCGCCTCGATGCCTGGGGGCTTCTGCGTATCGGGCGTGGCAGCCGGCTCGGCGGCGAGCGCGGAAACGGCAACGCCGCCGATGGCTGTTATCAACAAAGTTGCGACGATGTGTCGTTGCCTCATGATCAGTACCTTCATTACGATTTACTGATGCTGAGGCTAGCGAGGCCGTATGAATGCAATAGGTCCCGATATTTCCGAATGTTTCTTGGCGAAGGAATGTTGCGAACGAAGTTTGCTGGGAGCGCGGTGGCAACAATTCTTTACAACTTTCCTGCGGAGGACACGCAGGGGGCGAAATCTGCGGTCCGTCGCGCCTGGTAGCTATATTTTCCTTTAAATCATCATGGAAAGAGCCGCACCTTGGGCGCGGCTCTTTCCATGATGATGGCCCGATGAAAGCGCGGCTCGAGGCGCTTCGGTCGCATCTCTATTCCTTGGTGCTCAACGCAGCCGAGGTTGACTGATCGGCTTCCCTGAGTGCAGCGGCGCACTCCTCGCAGCAGACCTCGACCGACTTGCCGCCGAGGTTGACCTTGATGGTCTCTGCACCCAATTCGCAGTCGCAAGCGGCGCATGTGGTTCTCTTCATCTCATAACCCTTTCCTGAATGATCCCCCGATCGGGGCAGGGTCATGAGAGCACCGTTGGCCCTATCGGCGCTGTCGGAATCTTTAGCGACTGATGTAGCGCTTCGGTTTCAGCTGCGCCGAGCGCTGGAATTCGGCGGGTGTCAGGCCATAGGTCTGCTTGAAGGCGGCGCTGAAATGGCTGTGGCTGGAAAAGCCGAGATCGAGGCCGAGCATGGTCAGGTCGTCGTACCGGCCAAGAAGGTCGAGCGCGCGGGCCAGCCGCAGCCGCAATTGATAGCGATAGAGCGGCATGGCTTCGACCTGCTGGAAGACCTGCGTGAGGTAAACCGGCGAGACACCGACCTCCTTGGCGATCTCTGCGAGCGTCCATCGCCGGGCGAGATCGGAAGACAGGACGAGCTTCGCCCGATCGACAAGCTTCTGCCGGCCGAAGCTGGCACCGGCCGCATGTGAGGTGCGCTCGCCAAGCGAGCGGCGCACCAGGGTCAGAGCCAAGGTCTCGCCCTCGAGGCTTTCGGCTATGTTGCGGCTCAGGCCGTGGCGAAGAAGGGCGACGAGCGCCTGCGCGCGCGGGTCGACGCGACGGCGTTGGCGGCGGAAGACGACGCCTTCGCCGGCCTGCACCTGTTCCTTCGGCGCAAGCTCTTGGAGTACAGCCTCGTCGATCGCCAGATCGAGACAGGAATCGCCACCCTCGACCGGGTGACTGATCCTGTAGTCCTGTCCGCCGTTGAAGAAGATGACCTGATTGGCCTCGGCGACAACGTCATTCTGGCCGACATGCCGCTTGAAGACGCCGCGATAGGGGTAGACGAGGCTTGTCTTGTGAGCGCATTCCTCGTCGCTCTTGTGTCGGCATTCGCCATTGCAGACGACATCGCGGATCATGACGGTTTTCGTCTTCAGCAGCAGAGCCGTCGAAATTTGTGACATACCGCAATCCCCATCGAGCCGTACGGCTCCGCTGCCCGAGCCTAACACATCTCGCGCCGGCTTTTTAGTAGCGGCTGTAAACATGAACGTCGCTTCCCGCTTGACCGCGCGAAAGCCCGATATCCTTCAGCTGATCGTCGGAGAGCTCCAGAAGTGCGTTTCGATTGCGCCGTTCATTCATCTTGTGCATCAGCAACCGCGCGACGGCTGCAATGGCAGAGAGGGGCGTGCGCCGAACCTTGAGGCCGACACGAATGCGCGCGGATGAAATTGTGATGCTGGGGCTTTGCATGGTGATCCTCCACCGTTGGTTTCGATGGAGGCAGTCAACCACTCCCGCGGCGTCCGCGCTGTCAGATAATTTAGCGATCGAACAGGGCCGATCGTTTCGCCGCAGGGGGAGGCAGCCGGCAACCGCTGTCGCAGCGGTCGCCGGCGTTCACAATCAGGCGGCGGTACGAACCTTCGACGGGCGGGTAGCTGCTGCCTTTTCGACCATCGCGGTAACCTCGGCGCGACGGGCTCCGGAAAGCGGCAGGCGCGGCATACGGACGCGCTCCGAGCCACGGCCCATGATCTGCTCGGCAAGCTTGATGGACTGCACGAGATCATGCTCGGCATCGAGATGCAGGAGCGGCATGAACCAGCGATAGATCTTGCGTGCTTCCTCCCAATCGCCACGCTCGGCGGCGGCAACCAGTTGCACCGATTCCTGCGGGAAGGCGCTCGTCAGGCCGGAGACCCAGCCCTTGGCGCCGAGCATCAGGCCCTCAAGCGCGACATCGTCCAAGCCTGCAAAGATATCAAAGCGATCACCGAAAGCATTAATGAGATCCGTGAAGCGGCGCGGATCCGGCGCGCTCTCCTTGACGGCCTTGATGTTCGGCACGTCGGCAAGCGCCTGCAGCACATCGGCGCCGATGTTGACGCGGTAGGCGGGCGGATTGTTGTAGAGCATGATCGGCAGCGAGGTCGCTTGCGCAACAGCGCGGAAATGCGCGATCAGTTCTTCAGGCTTCGGCACATAGACCATTGCCGGCAGCAGCATCAGGCCGTCGGCGCCGAGCTTCTCGGCATCGCGGGCGTAGGCGACGGCCCGGCGCGTATCGAGTTCGGAGACGCCCGTGACCACAGGCACCCGACCGTTGACCACCTCGACGGCGGCCTTGAGGATGGTGCGCTTTTCCTCCGGGTCGAGCGAATTGTTCTCGCCGCATGTTCCCATGACGATCAAGCCGTTGACGCCATCGTTGACGAGCGCGTCCTGAACGCGCTGCGTTTCGGGGATATCAACGGAAAGATCTTCCTTGAATTGCGTCGTTACGGCGGGAAATACGCCCTTCCATCCTGTCGTCATCGTTCGATCCTCATTGGAGATGAAGGTCTTATATACAAACTGTCGACAAAGCTCAAGAAGCGTGGCATGAAAGTTTAACAAGTGGTGGCCGGCCTTGCCGGGGCATGTGAAAAGGCAATATTCGAGCCTTGGCTGCGAGGGGTATCCGAATGCAGAGTGATGCGGAAAATGTGCGGGTGCGGGGGTCCGGCACGCAGAGCGTCTATGTGACGCTGCGGCGGGAGATATTGTCCATGGCTCTCGAGCCAGGAAGCCCGCTCGACGAGGTGCGGCTTTCGGAGCGTTTCGGCATGTCGAGGACGCCGGTGCGCGAGGCGCTGCTTCGTCTTGCCGCCGACGGACTGGTAACGACGCTTCCGAACAGGAACACCATCGTCGCCACGATCGATTTCGCCGGCCTTCCCACCTATTTCGAGGCGCTCACGCTGATGTATCGGGTGACGACGCGTGGCGCGGCGCAGAGACGCGATGCAGCCATCATGCGAACCATTCGCGCCCATCAGAAGGATTTCGCCGACGCCGTGCTTGCGCGCGATGCCTTTGCGATGATCGAGGCGAACCGCGAGTTTCACGTCGCCATCGCCGAGCTCGCCGGCAACCCCTACTACACGACATTTTTCACGCGCCTGCTCGATGAAGGGCGACGCATCCTGCGGCTCTATTATTCCACCTTCGATGACCGCCTGCCGCGTCAATATGTCGATGAGCATGAAGAGATGATCGCCGCGATCGAGGCCGGCGATGTCGAGCAGGCCGATAGGCTCGCGATCGATCACGCCGCCCAGATCGTCCGACAGATCCAGGATTATGTCGCCCGTGACATGGATAGGCCAGTGGCGGTCAAACTGGGCTGAAAGCCGGCCACGCAAGCGGCCGATAATGACTGTATTTTATCTGTCGACATTTTGCCTACAGGGTCGCTAGTGTCGATATCATTGTGTATGGCACCAAAGCGCATTCGCCTGGGATCATTGAGGAGAGTTGAAAACATGTCGTGGCAGCATCCCGTACCCCGGATCACCCAGGAGGAAAGGCAGGAGCGCCTTTCAAGGCTTCGCCGGCTACTCGATGCACAAGGCCTGGCCGGCATGCTGATCGGACCGAGCGAGAGCCTGCGCTATTTCACCGGGCTTGTCTGGCACGCGAGCGAACGGTTCCTCGGGGCGTTGGTCACGCCGACCGAGCTTTATTACATCGTCCCCGGCTTCGAGCGCAGCCGCGTCGAAACCTTGCCGCGCCTGCCTGCCGAAATTCTCGAATGGCAGGAGGAGGAAAGCAGTGCCGCGCTGATCGCACGTCTGCTCGGCGATGCCGGTGTTCTGGCACTCGACGACAGCATGCCGCTTTTCTTCTATCACGCTCTGGCGGCCAAGCTCGGGGCTGAAAGGCTGACGAACGGCGGGCCGATCATCAATAGCCTTCGCCGGATCAAATCGCCTGCTGAGATCGCGCTCATTCACTATGCGATGAACCTGACGCTCGATGTGCACAAGCAAGCGCATGCCTTGCTCAAGCCGGGAATCCGCGTCTCCGAGGTGGTGGAATTCATCGACCGGCGGCATCGGGAGGCGGGCGCCCATGGCGGCTCGTCTTTCTGCATCGTGTCCTTTGGCGAGGCAACGTCACTCCCGCATGGCGCCAATGGTGACCAGACGCTCGGCGAAGACGATATCATTCTCGTGGACACCGGTTGCCGCATCGACGGCTATCACTCCGACCTGACGCGAACCTACAAGCTGAAGACAGGCGACAGCGCCTTCGAACAGGCCTGGGCGATCGAGCGCGAAGCGCAGCAGGCCGTTTTCGATGCCGCAAAGCTGGGCGCAACCTGCTCAAGTCTCGATGATGCTGCTCGTGCCGTGCTTGCCAGATATTCCCTGGGGCCGGACTATAAGCTGCCAGGACTGCCGCACCGCGCCGGCCACGGCCTCGGGCTGGAAATCCATGAGGAGCCCTATATCGTGCGCGGCAATGCGACGACGCTTGCTGCTGGCATGTGCTTCTCGAACGAGCCGATGATCGTCTTTCCGCAGAAATTCGGTATCCGGCTCGAGGACCATATCCACATGACGGCGGATGGTCCGCGTTGGTTCACCCAGCCGTCCAAGGGGCCGACCGAACCATTTTCCTGACGGCAGGCGACCCCGGCGCTACGAAGGGAACTAGCGCCGGGAAATGCCTGAAGAACGTATGAGCCGTGCTCACGCCTGGAACGGAATGGTACGTCCCGGCTGCTTAGCCTGATCCTTGGTATAGGAGACACCGTGGACCTTGATGCCCTGCGCATCGAGCAGGGTGATGATCCCGCCCTTGTTTGAGAGTGCAACGGGAGGGTGGATCTCGACAACCTGCGTCGCGCCGGCAGCAATCGAGCCTGCGAGCGGCATCGCGTTCTTCTGTTTGTCCTTGATTTGCCAGCCGGTGAGATCGACGGGCACATCGGCGGTATTCAGCAGCGTGACGGTTTCGCGTTCGGGCGTCTTAACATCGTTGACATAGGCGGCGATGATGCGCACCAGCCCGTCCGGTACATCGAAGGTCGGGATGGCATCACGGTCGACCGGCGCATGCGGCAGGTTCGGATGATCCCGGCTCGGCGCGACGATGACGGACCCGTCCGTGTCGTCTGAATGCCACGCCTGCGTCTGGAATTTCATGAAGATCGCGACCCATTGCTGCTCGCGAGGAAACTCCAGTATCAGGCCGCCGTCCTGCCATGGACCGTTCTGAGAGGCGTATTTTCCGCCCGGATTGCCCTGATTGAAATGGATGTCATGAATGCCGCGGCCGGGTTTGAAGCCGAAATATTGATCCGCCTTGTTATTCTCCGGTCCCCAGGTCTCGCCAAAGGCATAGATCATCGCCTGTTCGTCCGACATGGCGCGCTGAATGTAACTATCGATCTTTTCGTTGAGATCGTTGTCGGGGCCTGCCGCCGAAATCGGAAGCGGTTTCAGTTCCCAGGGCTGCATGAGATTGCCGCGAATGAAATCGAGCGCGACGCCACCGGGTTGGCTGGGCGTCGGGTGCAATCCTTCCGGCAGCTCGGCCAGCTGTGCCGTGATTGGATGTTCAAAGCGGTCCCGCACGAGGAATTCGACCTCGCTTCCGTCCTGCGAACGCACATTGACCGCGATGCGATACAGCGTTCCATTTTCCGAAACGAGCACCTGATAATGCGGGCTCGAGCCGGTCGCCAGGCGATTGTTGATGGGTCTGCCTTTGAGCACGGCGTAATTGTTAAGCGGCATGACATCCTCCCTGGTCTATTTTAGGAAGAGCATAGTGTCGTACTTGAATGAAACTTCTGCGACATTAAAAGATAGCCGCGCGCGCGTCAAAGTTCTATCGGTTTGCGCTATTTGGCTCCGGCGAGGAAAAAAGTCGTCGCTTAGGTCGCTCTTTTTCCCTCTTCATCGAAGACGTGCAGATGCTGCGGCGGAAAGGCGACATTCACCTGGGTACCGGCGCTCAACGCACTGCGATCCAGCGTGAACACCTTGAACGGCAGGCCATGCAGCGAAAGGTGCAGGATGATGCCGAAACCCGTAGGCTCGAGAAGCTCGACATTGGCGGCCATATTGGACTGATCCGAGGAGAGGACGACATGCTCAGGCCGGATGCCGAGGGTTGCCTTGGTGCCGGACGGCAGTTGCAGCGGCGCCGGTAGCGGCACGACGGTGCCGTCCTTCAGCTTCACGCTGCCCGTTTCATAGGTCGCATCGAGAAAATTCATGCCGGGTGAGCCGATGAAGCCGGCAACGAAGAGGTTGGCGGGGCGGTCGTAGAGCTCAAGGGGGCTCCCGACCTGCTGGACCACCCCGCCATGCATGGCGACAATCCGGTCCGCCAGCGTCATCGCCTCGATCTGGTCGTGGGTGACGTAGATCGATGTCGCTTTCAGGTCGCCATGCAATTTCTTGATTTCGGCCCGCATCTGTTCGCGCAGACGGGCGTCGAGGTTCGACAGCGGCTCGTCGAAGAGGAAGGCTTTCGGCTGGCGCACGATGGCGCGCCCCATGGCGACGCGCTGACGCTGGCCGCCGGAAAGCGCCTTCGGGCGGCGCTCAAGCAGGGGATCGAGGCCGAGCTTCGCGGCAGCTGCCGCGACCGCTTTCGCGATACTCTCCTTCGCCATCTTCCGAAGTCGCAGGCTGTAGCTCATGTTGCCGGCGACATTCATATGCGGATAGAGCGCGTAGGACTGGAAGACCATGGCGATATCACGGTCCTTCGGATGCAGCTCGTTGACGCGCTTCTCGGCGATACGGATCTCGCCGCCGCTGATGTCCTCCAGGCCGGCGATCATTCTGAGCAGGGTCGACTTGCCGCATCCCGATGGGCCGACGAGGACGACGAACTCCCCATCCTTGATCCTCAGATCGATGTCGTGCAGCACCTGCACATGGCCGTAGGCCTTCTTGACGTTCTGGATATCGATCGATGCCATGTGACTAACCCTTGACCGCGCCGGCCGTCAGGCCCTGCACGAGATAGCGTTGGATGAGCAGGAAGAAGAGTGCGGCCGGAATGAGCGCCATGACGCCCGCTGCCATCATCTGCCCGAAATCCACCGAGAATTTCGAGACGAAGGTGAGAAGCCCGACCGGGAAGGTCGCGGCCTGATTGCCGTTGATCAGCATGAGCGCGAAGAGCAGCTCACTCCAGGCGGCCGTGAAGACGAAACCGAGCGTCGCGGCGATGCCGGGCAGCGTCAGCGGCAGGATGATCTGCCGGAAGGCGATAAACTGGGTCGCGCCGTCGATCATGGCAGCCTCTTCCAGATCCTTCGGAATGCCGTCGAAGAAGGACTGCATCAGGAAGGTGGCGAAGGGCACGTTGAAGGCCGTGTAGACGACGACGAGGCCGGTGAGACTATTTGTCAGATGCAGCGGCGTCAGGATCTTGAAGATCGGCGCCACCAGCATGACCAGCGGAAACATCTGGGTGAGCAGCATCAGCGCCACGATCCAGTACTTGGCGCGGAAGTTGAAGCGCGAGAGCGCATAGCCGGACAGCGAAGCGCAGATGGTCACCGCAATCGCCGTCGAGCCCGAGACGATCAGGCTGTTCTTGAAGAATGTCGGGAAGTCGCTGTGCTGCAGCACGAAAGCATAGTGTTCCCATGTCGTGCGCGAGGGCCACATGCGCACGCCTTCCGTATAGAGCAGGTCGTTCGGCGTCACCGAGACCTTCAGCAGCCAGAAGAGCGGGAAGAGCGCGAAGACGACGTAGCAGAGGATCGCCAGGCGATGCGCGATAGTCGGGAGAACGGATCGTCTCATGGCTCAATCCTTGTTCAGCAGGGTCTGCCGCAGCAGGATGATCAGCATGGAATAGGCAAGCAGCAGGACCAGCAGCACCAACGCGATGGCCGAGGCATAACCGAAGTCCAGCCGCCTGAAGGCCTGCGTGAAGATGTAGCTCGCGACGATCTGCGTGCGGTCGGCCGGTCCGCCGCCCGTCATGACGACGATCAGGTCGGCGAAGTTGGAAACCCAGACCGTACGCAGGAGTACCGTGATGGCGATGGTCGGCGCGAGGAAGGGAAGCGTGATAGAGCGGAAGCGCTCGAACCAGCCGGCGCCATCGATGGAGGCCGCTTCATAGAGATCGCGCGGGATTGCCTGAAGCGCGGCCAGCAGCGTGATCGCAAAGAAGGGGATGCCCCACCAGACATTGGCGATGATCGGCCCCCACATCGCATAGTGCGGATCGGAAAGAATGTTACCCGGCTCGCTCATCAACCCCATGGCGTAAAGCCAATGCGGGATCGGGCCTATGACGGGATTGAAGAGCCATGACCAGTTGAGGCCGGCCAGGAACGAGGGAACCGCCCAAGGCAGGAACACCAGCGCCTGCACGATCGACCTGCCGAGGAAGGGCTTGTCGAGCAAAAGGGCGAGGATCAGCCCGAAGATGAATTGCAGCACGACGGATGCGCCGGTCCACCAGAGCGTGTTCTTCAGCGCGCCGTAGAAGGCTGCATCCTTGGAGAGGTCGCGGAAGTGCTGCAGGCCGATGAAGCCGCCCGAAAATGGATTGAGCAATTGGATATCGCGAAATGCGTAGGAAATGCCGATCACCAGCGGCACCAGCATCACGGCTATGATGAGGATGAGGGCAGGGGCGCTGTAGAGATAAGGCTCCGAGGCGTCGGCGAGGCGTTTCAGCCACGGCCTTTGGTCGTGACGCCTGTCGAGCGTGTCGGTGATCGAAGTCATCTGCAAGAGTTCCCGTTCGCGGCGTTCGGACGCCGTCTGTTTCAGGTGGGCAAGAGCGGCGGCGGATCGCTCCGCCGCCGGATATGTGGATTATTTCTTGGCAAGGAACTTCTGCTGCGCCTTGGTCAGATAGTCTGCCCACTGATCGGCAAGATCCTTCGCGGAGATATCGCCGAGCAGCGCCTGCTGCGAGGTCTTGATGGCGAGCGAATCCTTGAAGAAGGCGAATTCCTCAAGGTAGGTCGGCATCACTGTCGGAACGGTGTCCTTGTCGGCCAGTTCCTGGAACCAGCCCTTGAACTGGTCACCCGCATAGAAGGGATCCTTCTCCGCCGCCGTATAGGCCGGCAGGGCGCCGATCTTCTTGTTCCAGGTGAGGTTGCCTTCCGGCCCCTCGAGCGTTGCGATCAGCTTCCAGGAGAGATCCTTGTTCTGGCTGGTGGAGAACATCGACCAGCCGCCATAGCCGATGGTCGGGAAGGATTTTCCGTCCGGTCCCTTCGGCAGCGGCGCAACGCCGAAATCATCCTTTTTCATGCGCTCGGCGACGGCAATCAGGGCGTCCGGATCCTGGTCGAGGAAGGCGCAGGTGCCGGAATAGAAGCCGGCAACGACTTCGTTGAAGCCCCAGTTGACGCTATCCTTCGGCGCCAAGCCTTTCTTGTAGAGGTCAACCATCCATTCGATGCCCTTGGCCCAGCCCGGGCTGTTCATCGTCGAGGTGCCGTCATCCTTGAAGTATTTGTTGTCGCCGGCCATGGAGGCGGCAAAGATCATCCAGCCGTTCAGGCCGCCAGGCCCGCCGCGCATGCAGTAGCCATATTTGCCCGGCAGCTTCGAAACCGCTTCGGAAGCCTTGACGAAATCGTCCAACGTCTTCGGCGGCTCGCTGACGCCGGCGTCCTTCAGAAGCTTCTTGTTGTAGAACATGGCGCGCAGATAGAAGCCGTAGGGCAGCATATAGGCGGTGTTCTTCACGTCGCGGCCGAGCTGGAGTGCGCGCGGCGTCAGTTCCTTAGTATGGTCCCACTTCGCCAGGTAAGGTTCAAGGCTTTCGAGCATGCCGTTGTTACCATAGAGCGAAAGCCAAGTGTCCGGCATTTCCATGACGTCGGGCGTGTCGCCGGCAGAGACCATGGTCGCGAACTTCTGGAAGGCTTCGTTCCAGGGCAGCGAGATGATATCGACCTTGGTGCCGGGATTGGCTGCTTCGAACTGGGCGACGATCGACTTCAGCGTCTCGGTGCGCTCCGGGCTGGTGATCACTTCGACGAGCTTCAGCGTCGTGTCGGCAAAGGCCGTGCCGGCCATCATGGCGGTGAAGAGTGCTGCGGTTATCAGTCTTTTCATGCTTGGTTCCCCCTTTTTAGGTTTTCCTTTTGGGTTGCTGACGTCACGAGGCGGCGGCGATCGCCTCCTCGAGTTCTCTCCACAGCGCCTCGGTTCCTTCGAGGCCGATATGGAGCCGCACGGAGCGTGGATTGATGCCGAATGTGTGGGCGGAATTCGGCTGCGCCTTTTGCTGCAGCACGACTTCGCCAGGCACGATCAGGCTCTCATGCCCGCCCCAGCTCACGCCCAGTTTGAAGAGCCTGAGACGGTCGGCGAAGGTGCGGATATCCACGCCTTCACGGAAGATGAAGGAAAACAGGCCAGACGTGCCGTTGAGGCCGGAAGGCAACCGATTGGCAAGGCCCGGATGGCAGACCTGCTCGACGACGTCGAGTTCCTGCAGCCGCTTGGCAATCGTCATCGCCGCGGCTTCATGTGCCTTCATGCGGATCGGCAGGGTGCGAAGGCCGCGGATCAGGAGCCAGGCATCGAAGGGCGAGAGCTTGCCGCCGAGATAGGGATAGGCTTCGGCTTTCAGCCGCGCGATCATCTCCTTCGAGCCGGCAACCACACCCGCCACCACATCGCTGTGGCCGCCAAGATATTTGGAGGCGGAATGGATGACGAGATCGACGCCGAGCTTCAAGGGCTGCTGGAAATAGGGAGTGGCCCAGCTGTTGTCGATCATCGAGACGACGCCGTGCTTCTTGGCAAGGGCTGCGAGAGCGCCGACATCGTGCGCTTGCATGACCCAGCTCGTCGGGCTCTCCATATAGAAGACCTTGGCGCCGGGCAGGGCCTTGGCGACGGCTTCCTCATCGCGGCCATCGACATAGGTCACTTCGACCTTCATGCGCTTCAGAACCGTGCCGAAGAGACGGAAGGCATCGGGATAGACATGCTTGACCGCCACGATCCGGTCGCCCGGCTCGACGAAGCTCAGCACGGCGGACGAGATTGCGGCCATGCCGCTTGCGAATCCGAGCGCATCCTCGCCGCCTTCGAGCTTAGCCAGCATTTCCTCGAACATACGCACGGTCGGGTTGAGGCCGCGCGTATAGATCGGCCGCACCTTCTCGCCGCGATAGGAGGCGATCATCTCGTCATAGCTGGAGAAGGTGAACAACGATGTCTGAAAGATCGGCGGCACCACGGCCTCGGCGAAATTGCCTTCGTCGTGGGCTGTTATGAGGGACGCAAGATCGAACGGCTCTAGCCCGTCAGTCATTTGGACATTTCCTTGATGTCTTCCTCGACGACGTCGAGAATTTTCAGTGTTTCGGCGCGCGCCGCTTCGGGATCCTGGTCGACGATCGCGTTGAACAGGGTGCGGTGAAAGGGAAAGGATCGGCGGGCGAAGTCCTGCCGGTCGAATGGATGAGACCAGAAGCGCTCGAAGGTTTCGCGCATCTGTTCGAGCAGTTGCTTGAACAACGGATTGTGCGTGGCGTCGTAGACTGCCAGGTGAAAGGCGAGATCCTCAGGTCCAGACGTGCCCTTGGCCATGTGGACGCGTTCCATCTCGTTGAGCTTCTGCTCGATGATGACGATGTCCTCGGAGGTGCGTTTCCTGGCCGCCACCATGCCGGCCTCGCATTCGATGCCGCGACGAACCTCCAGCGTCTGCAGCAGAGCATCGCGCAGATGCGGCGGGTCGAGCGACAGGGGCATGTGGATGGTGCCCTTGGAAACAGGCTTCAGCAGATAGGTGCCGCTGCCCTTGCGGGTTTCCATGACACCCAGAGCCTGGAAATAGGTGAGCACCTCCCGGATGGTCGAGCGCCCAACGGAAAGCGCCGCCATCAACTCGCGCTCCGTGGGCAACCGGTCGCCCGCCCGGAGTTTCGACGACTCGATGAAGGTCGACAGCGCGTCGATGACTTGCTGCGTCCGGTCGATGGAGGGAAGGGGTGTGAGCATCGTCTTGATCATGGGTCGATAAATTGGTCTGACATCTGCCATCAGGTCAATCTCTTTTTCCGGTAAGCCGAATTTTTCTGTGTTCGGCATCAAGATTGAGCGGATCCATGGGAAGAAGGCGGGACAGCGAGATCGCGCGGTCTTCAAGAGTGCTGATAGCGCTGATAGAAAGGGCCCAATGTGAGTCCCCGAGTTGGAAGAGAATGGCCGCGCGAGATCGATATTCACGGAAGCTGGAATGTGCGAGATGCGGGCACGCCGGTTTTGCCGAGGTTTCCGAGACCGACAACCGTCGGGCACCCAGCCGCGATTTCAAGATCGATGAGATGCCCCGCGGCTTCTCCACCGAACGGCCGTCGCCCGACCCGCGCAAGCATATGATGCGTTGCCGCTGCGGCGCCGTCTTCCGTTTCGAACAGGACACGGTCTATGCACCGGGCGGCGAGCCGCGCCGGTAGCAACATCGCTGCCAAAAAGAAAAAGGCCTCGCAAAGGCGAGGCCAAGCTTGTGCCGCTCCGGGGAAATCGGAAGCGACGTGGCGTTGTTTAGCGGTGGTCATTCTGCTCGGCTAGGTCAGATTGGGCGATAGCGGTACGCTCGCATAAAAAAGCTTTTCATCCCTGAACCATGTCGCCGATGCCGGCTGCTTTTGGCTTCTTCAGAGCATGGGTTGTAGCTCGTCAAGCTTCCCTATGGATGCGAAGGCCGAGAAGAAAACCATCTTTCCGTGTAAATGTGTTCAGCTACCGTTCATTTAGGCGCGGGCAAATAGATAGTTGCCGCAACGCCTTGCGGTTGTCGAGGCCCGACTACCTTGCGGCTTACGCCTGGTAGTCGGGCCTCGCAGATACTGAAAGACTTGGATATACGCATGCGGCTGCTTCTCGCTTTCATCGACTGGATTAGGCGTCGTCGCCAGCGGCGGCTGGAGGCCGAGACGATTCAGTATTCCGCCGACGATCCATGGATCTTGCAGCAGATCGAGAAATTCGAGCGGGAGTTGAAGCGATAGGCGGGTGAGGCCCCATTCGTGGCCTAGCTTGCAGGAGGCAACAGGCGCGGCTGCGGCCGTACGAACGTCTGCTTGCCGTTCTTCCAGCCGGCTATGGGCTGGCGGATTTCTCGGATCATCGATAGTGGATCGGCAGCGTCCGCTACTACTATATCCGCGGGTGCGCCCGGTTCCAGACCATAGTTGCGTCGCATCAGGCGGGCGGCATTGGCCGTAACCATGTCGAATGCCCTTCCGATATCTTCATCCCGCGAGAGTTGCGCCACATTGGCGAAGAGATTGGCCATGCGGCCAAGCGAGACGTCGCCGTAAGGAGTGAAGGGATTGAGAACATTGTTTGTCGCCGCCGTCACGGTGACGCCGCTGGCCGTAAGCAGCATCGCCGGAGCGAGGCCGCGCGGGATAAGATGATCCCTGTCACGGCCGAGCAGGAAGAGATCCGTTGCTGGTAGCACCGTCACGGCTATCCCGGCATCGGCAAGACGCGCGGCAAGCTCGTCGGCCGCCTGTGTCGACATGGCAGAAAGCTTCGTGGCATGGCCGATGGAAACACGGCCGCCATAGCCCCGCCGCTTGGTTTCCGCCACGACCGCCGGGATCGCGGAGCCTGACGGATTGAGATCGAAATCGAGATGGAAATCGACGTCGACACCATGGCGCTCGGCCAGATCGAAAATCCTGGTGATATGAGCCTGGGGATCGGGATCGGTGTAGGGACAGCCGCCGATGAGATCCGCCCCGTCGGTGAGCGCGCGATCCAGCATGTCCGTCGTTTCAGGCTCGTTCGTAAGGCCCTCCTGGGCAAAGGCACAGATCTGAATATCTATCGCCCAGGCATAGGTGCGCCTGATCTGCCTGATCGCATCCAGCGAACGAAAGCCGGCACGAGGATCGACCTCCACGAAGGTCCGCATCGCTGTCGTACCGTTCAGGATGGCATTTTCGACGACACGGGCCGCGCGTGCGTAGACGTCCTCGGTTGTGAAGCCGGCTTTTGCTTTGGCAGTCTCACGGACCGCTTCCTCCAGCGTTCCCTCGCATATCAGGCAGCGATCGAGAATGCAGGCCTTGTCGAGATGGATATGGCTATCGACGAAGCCGCCAAAGGCGAGGCAGCCGCACATATCCTGCCGCGGTGCATCGGTTGCCAAGGCATGTTCGATTGCGGCAATCCTGCCGTCCCTGATGCCGATGTCGAAGCAGCCCTCGCGGTTGGCGATACGAACATTAGAAATCACCAGGTCGAGCATCGGGCTACCTTATTTTCGCAAGCTGAATGCCGGTGCTTTGTCAGTTCCGCAGGACGGCACCGTCTCTGGCGATGAGCTTGCCGGCCTTGTAAACGCAACGCCCTTTCGGAACCGCGACGACCGCCTCGGGCACATGCTCAGCCTTCAACGTCACAAAATCGGCTTTCGCGCCGACGCGCAAGCCATAGTCTTCAAGGCGCAGCGCCTTGGCACCGCTTTCGGTAACGATGTCGAAGGCGGCCCTCAGCTCGTCATCGGTATAGAAGCCGGAGCGATAGCCGATCATCATCGCGCGTCCGAGCATATCGCCATCGCCATAGGGCCACCAGGAGTCGCGAATGTTGTCGCTGCCGCTGAAGACGGTGACGCCTGCTGCGCGAAGCATAGCGACTGGCGGGAAGGCGTGATTGCCCGGCGCATTGGTCATGATGGAAACGCCGCTCTCGGCAATGAGAGTGGCGGCGCGCTTTGCCGCCTCGCTTGAGAGATCGCCGAGCCCGTAGGCGTGGCTGACCGCGACATGTCCGCCCATGGAAAGGGCGCGCGTGCGGGCGCAGATCTGCTCGATGGTGAACAGGCCGAGCGTGCCGCCATCATGGAGGTGAATATCGACATCGACGCCATGCTTTTCGGCAATACCGAAAACGACGTCGAGATGCTTCTCGACATCGCGGTCGAAGCTTGCCGGATCAAGGCCGCCGACGAGATCGGCACCCATCGCGACCGCTTCGTCCATCAATTGCGGCGTGCCGGGGCTCTTCAGAATGCCGCTTTGCGGAAAGGCGACAAGCTGGATATCGATCAGTCCGCGATATTCCTCACGCACGGCGAGCACGGTTTCGAGCGATTTCAGCCCAACGGAGCCGTCGACCATGACATGGCTGCGCATATGCGTGCTGCCATTGGCAATGCAGAGGTCGAGCTGGTTCCTCGCCCGCACGTCCATGGGCGCTGCCTGCGCCATGTTCTCAGCCTGAAATGCGACGCGTTCGTGGACGTCGAAGCCATTGGTGCAGGGCTTGTGCGGTATCCAGGCGTCGCCATAAAAACTTGTATCGAGATGGATATGTCCCTCGACAAAACCGGGAACGACCAGCGCGCCTTCGAGTTCGACGATCTCGCCCGCTGTGACTACCGATCCTGCCGGCTCGATCGAAACGATGCGTCCGTCAGTAACGCCGATGTCCTTTATTGCGCCGTCGGCGAGCTTGGCTCGGGTAAAAAGCGTCTCGATCGCGCTCAAATCTTTCTCCTTCACTGCTGAAACTCAATCGTTCGGGTGCCGCACCGATATGGGCGACCCCTTAGCGCTCGAAGGCTTCCTTGAGGCCAAAGCTCTTGCGCTCGCGCAGATCGAGATCGGCTTCGATATGCGCGATATGATGAAGCATCAGATGGCAGGCCGTATCGATATCCTTGCGTTCGAGCGCGGTGATGATGCCGCCATGTTCAGCATGGCCACAGCTCGAGGCGCTCGACTGGCCGTAGAGTGCGATCACCAGCGAGGAGCGCGCGACCAGCTCTTCCATGAAACGCTGCATGATGAGGTTGCCGGAAATCGAAGCCAGCATCAGATGGAAATCGCCTGATGCCTTGATCTCGGCGCGACGAGCGGATTGACCACGCTCGCTCATCAGCCGCCCTTCTTCTATGAGGAGCTGCCTCAGGTGCTTGAGCTGAGCCGGCGTGATACGTTCGGCCGCAGATTTGAGAATGCCGGGCTCCACCAGACGGCGAGCCGCGAAGATCTGTCTGGCCTCATCGGGGGAAGGGTAGGCGACAAAGGCACCTCTGTTCTTCTCGACGCTGACGAGACCCTCATAGGAAAGAGCCTGCAGGGCGGCGCGCGCCAGTGTGCGGCTGACATTGAACAGGCTGCCCACATCGCTCTCGGATAGTTTCGTACCGGGCGAGAGCCTGCGCTCGACGATTGCCTCGCGAAGGGCATCGCGGATCTGTTGTGCACCGTTTTCCGTGGAGTCGCCGGGCGCCTGCAGCGCGTCTGCTTGAGAATTCATGAAATCGCATACCTGATTATCAGAGAAATGATATCGCGGTTTGCTGCAAAAGTTAAACGGAATTTGATGCATAAATAAAGTCAAATCGTATACAATTATCTGCACTTATCGAGGACAATAGCCTATTTCATGTGCAGACGGTCGATTGCCTCGTGAAGGGTATTTATTTTAGATCTCTATAAAAATACAAAGATCGCAAACAGTTAGTGCGGCGCAGCAAAACTGGCACGATTGATGCACTGTCTTTCCCAGACAAAAGGGGAAGATGATGTCGAAAGCGGCAGAGATAGATATAGCGTCCGTTTCGAAGGTCTACGGCACGACGACGGCAGTGCATGCGATCAGCCTCAAAATACCGGCAGGGTCTTATTGTTGCTTTCTCGGCCCGTCCGGCTGCGGCAAGACATCGACCCTGCGCATGATCGCGGGGCATGAAAGCATTTCGTCGGGCGATGTCCGGCTGGGAAATATCGTCGTCACCGATTTTCCGCCTGCCAAGCGCGGCACGGCGATGATGTTCCAGTCCTACGCGCTGTTTCCGCATCTCGATCTCATCGACAACGTCGCCTTCAGCCTGAAGATGAAAGGTGTCGCCAAGGAGGAGCGTCGCGCCAAGGCGCTCGAAATGCTGAAGCTCATGCAGATGGAAGCCTATGCGACCCGCCGTCCGGCCCAGCTTTCGGGCGGCCAGCAACAGCGCGTGGCGCTCGCTCGCGCCCTGATCACCGATCCCGAGGCGTTGCTGCTGGACGAGCCCTTGTCGGCGCTCGATCCGTTCCTGAAGATCCGCATGCGCGCCGAGCTGAAAAAGCTGCAGAAGACGCTGGGCATCACCTTCGTCCATGTCACGCACAGCCAGGAAGAGGCGATGGCGCTTGCCGACATCATGGTCATCATGAACGACGGCCGCATCGAGCAGGCGGCTTCGCCGCGAGAGGTTTTCGAACGTCCTGCGACTGCCTTCGTTGCGCGCTTCATGGGCGACCACAATGTGCTGTCCGGCCGGGTGACGGCGAGCGATGACGGCATCATCACCATGACCGCGCCGGAAGGACAAAGCTTTTCCGTGCGGGGCGCCGGTCGCCAGGTCGGAGAGCCGGTCGACTTCGGTATCCGCACCGATCGCGTCCGCCTTTCGCAATCCGCCGAAAAGGGCCTCGGCTTCAATGGCGTCGTCTCCAACATCGAATACCGCGGAGCGACGGTGAAGATTACCGTCATCGGCGCCGGCAGCGACGATTTCACCGTTATCGCAAGCAACGACGATAGCGCCGCCAAATTCCTATCGGTCGGCGATGCCGTCTCTCTGAGTTGGGGCATGGAGGATGCCATCCTCCTCGGTCGCATTTCCGCATGAATCCTAAGCATCACAAAAGGGGAACTGACATGACCACTGAAACGAAGACTACCAAGGCAGCAAAGGGCATTTCCCGCCGTTCATTGCTGAAGACCGGCGCTGCTGCCGCCGGCGCCATCGCAGGCTCCGGCCTCATCACCGGCTTTCCGACCATCTGGGCACAGTCGAACATCACGCTGCGCCAGTTCGGCACCGGAGTTTCGAACATCAATGCCATTGCCGAGAAGTGCAAGGCTGATCTCGGCATCACGCTGGAGATGACCGCGACCGATTCCGACGCTGCCGCTCAGCGCGCCGTCACGCAGCCGAACAGCTACGACATCGCCGACATCGAATACTGGATCGCCAAGAAGGTGTTCCCCGTCGGCGTCCTACAGCCGATGGATGTCAAGAAGCTGAAATATTACGACAAGATCGTACCGCTGTTCATCAACGGCAAGCTGAAGCCGGACAGCGTCATCGCTCAGGGCACGGCGCCGCACACGGTCGGTTTCGTCGAAGGCCAGGGTTCCAAGAAATTCGCCAAGGAGCCGACGCAGTGGATGACGATGGTTCCGACCATCTATAACGCCGACACGCTCGGCATTCGTCCCGACCTGACAGGCCGTCCGATCACCAGCTGGGCCGATATTCTCGACCCGGCCTTCAAGGGCAAGACCGCCATCCTCAACATCCCGTCGATCGGCATTATGGATGCCGCAATGATCATGGAAGCCGCCGGCAAGATCAAATATGCCAACAAGGGCAACATGACGAAGGCGGAAATCGACAAGACGATCGATTTCCTGATCAAGACCAAGGGTGAAGGCCAGTTCCGCGCCTTCTGGAAGTCCTTCGACGAAAGCGTCAACCTGATGGCCTCAGGCGAAGTCGTCATCCAGTCGATGTGGTCGCCGGCTGTCGCTGCCGTTCGCTCGAAGGGCATCGCCTGCACCTTCCAGCCGCTCAAGGAAGGCTATCGCGCCTGGGGCGGCGGTCTCGGCCTCGCCTCGCATCTGAAGGGCGCCCAGCTCGACGCCGCCTATGAATACATCAACTGGTACACGTCCGGCTGGGTCGGCGGCTACCTCAACCGCCAAGGCTACTATTCCGCCTGCATGGAAACCGCCAAGGGCTTCATGTCGGCCGACGAATGGGGCTACTGGATCGAAGGCAAGCCGGCGCAGGGCGATATCCTGTCTCCGGAAGGCAAGGTCATGGAGAAGGCCGGCGCCGTTCGCGACGGCGGTTCCTTCGAGGCCCGCATGGGCGCGGTTGCTTGCTGGAACTCGGTCATGGACGAAGACCGCTACATGGTCCGCCGCTGGAACGAATTCATCGCGGCCTAATCGGTACCGCCTCTACCCATTAAATCCTCTCCCCGCCCACGTTGGGGGGAGGAAGCCGCTAACGGAGAAACCGGGCTATGGCGACGATCGCTTCATCAGAAACGGACCAAGCAACAGCAAAATCAGGGCGCAGCTTTCGCGTGCCCCTGGGGCTCGTTTCCTATCTCCAGGCAACGCCGCTCTTTCTGATCCTCGGCTTCTTCTTCCTGTTGCCGATCGCGATGATCGGCGTGGTCAGTTTCTGGGACTATGATTTCGCCGGCCTCTATCCCGCCTTCCTGACCACGAACTACACCGACACGCTAGGTTCATGGGTTACTTGGAAAACCTACCTCAACACATTGAAATTCACTGTCATTGTCTGGGGTCTGACACTATTCATCGGCTTCTGGGTCGCGTATTTCCTCGCTTTCCACATCCGCCGCACATCGACCCAGATGATCCTCTTTCTCGTCTGCACCGTGCCGTTCATGACATCGAACATCATCCGCATGATCTCGTGGATCCCGGTGCTCGGGCGCAACGGGCTGGTCAATTCGACGTTGATCGAGCTGGGCCTCATACCGAAGCCGATCGAATGGCTGCTCTATTCGGATTTCGCCGTCGTGCTGGCCATGGTGCACCTCTATACGCTGTTCATGGTGACGCCGATCTTCAACACGCTGATGCGCATCGATCGCTCGCTGTTCGAGGCCGCTCGCGACGCCGGCGCCAGCGGATGGCAGGTGCTCTGGAACGTGGTGATCCCGCTTGCCAAGCCCGGCATGGCGATCGGCAGCATCTTCGTCGTCACCCTCGTCATGGCGGATTTTTCGACCGTGCAGGTGATGTCCGGCGGCCAGAGCGCGTCCATCGCCCTGATGATGAAGAACCAGATGTCGCTGCTGCAATATCCGGCTGCGGCCGCCAATGCCGTGGTGCTGCTCGTCGTCGTGCTGCTGATGGTCGCCGCCATCCTGCGCATCGTCGATATCCGCAAGGAGCTTTGAGATGAACCACGAAAAGCGCAGCCTGGAATTTTATGTCCTGGCGATCTTCTTCACCATTTTCGTGCTGTTCCTTTACGGCCCGCTGTCGGCGATCGTCATCCTGTCCTTCCAGGGTCCAGATGGCGGCCTGACCTTTCCGTTGAACGGGATGTCGCTGCATTGGTTCGCCAATCTCTTCGAGAAGCAGGCGGTCGGCGATTTCGGCGCCTCGTTCCAGCGATCCCTGATCCTCGGCATCATGGTGATGATCGTGACCGTCGTCGTCTCGCTGTTGGCAGGCCTTGCTTTTCGCCGCCGGTTCCGCGGATCGACATTTCTGTTCTATGCCACGGTCGCGAGCCTCGTGGTGCCGTCGATCATCATCTCGCTCGGCATCGGCGTGGTCTTCCAGCAGGGCGGTCTTGCCCCCGCCTGGTATTCCTCGGCCTTCGGCGCGCATCTGACCTGGACCTTGCCCTTCGGCGTGCTGATCATGTTCGCCGTCTTCAACCGCTTCTCGCCAGCATATGAAGAAGCTGCGCGGGACCTGGGCGCCACGTCGTGGCAGACCTTCCGCCATGTCGTGCTGCCGATGATCGCGCCGAGCCTGATCGGCGTCGGCCTGTTCGGCTTCACTCTGTCCTATGACGAATTCGCCCGTACTTTGATGACGTCGGGCACCTACAACACCCTACCCCTCGAAATCTACGGGATGACGACGAATGTCACGACGCCGGTGCTCTATGCGCTCGGAACGGTGACGACGCTCTTCTCCTTCACCATCATTCTCCTGGCGCTCGCAATTATGACCATGCTTGGCCGCCGTCAGGCCAAGAAGAGCTGAGATCATGCGCCTATTGCTTATCAATCCGAATACGACCGCCTCCATGACCGAAAAGGCGGCGATAGCAGCACGCGCGGTTGCGGCTGCCGGCACCGAAATCATCGCCGCCACCTCGCAGATGGGACCGGCCTCCATCGAAGGCTATTATGATGGAGCCCTTGCCGTGCCCGGCCTGCTGCGCGAACTGAAGGAACGGCAGGCCGCAGGCTACGATGCCGCGATCATCTGCTGTTTCGATGATACCGGCCTCGAGGCGGCACGCATGTTTTGCGATGTTCCGGTTGTCGGGCTCTGCGAATCGGCCGTCGCAACGGCTGCTTTCCTGGCGCAACGATTCAGCGTGGTGACCACGCTGGAGCGGTCGCGGATCCTGATCGATAACCTCGTCCAGCGTTATGGCATGGGTGGTCGCGCCAGGGTGCGCGCTTCCGATATCCCGGTTCTGGAACTTGAGAATGCGTCTTCCGGCGCGATCGGAAAATTACGGGCGGAAATCGAACGCGCGCTCACCGATGACGGTGCGGAGGCGATCGTGCTCGGCTGTGCCGGCATGACGGATCTTGCGCGGGAATTGCAGGAGATCTACGGCGTCCCGGTGGTGGACGGCGTGGCCGCGGCGGTCAAACAGGCCGAAGCGCTCGTTTCACTCGGCCTCTCAACCAGCAAACGCAGCTCCTATGCCTCGCCCCTACCGAAGTCCTTTTCCGGCGCGATGAGCGATTTTGCTCCAATCTCCGCATCGGCCTGAGTTCGCCATCACCGTTCGGCCACCGAGCGCCACAGGCGCCTCAGGCGTTCGTCGTCTGCAGCTTCTTTTGTCGAGCCTCGCGCAGATGCTTGTAGACGGTTGCCCGTGAAATGCCGAGCAACCGGGCGAGATAGGGGACCAGATTGCGGATGGAAAAGTAGCCCTCCTGTTCCAGCATCTCGACGAGGGCGGCGTGGTCTTCCCTGGCGAGTGCGGAGGCGGCCAGCCCCCGTTCACCGAGAAAATCCGCGATCGCGGCATTGACCGTCTCCTGCCAATCGGCGCGGAAAAGCGCGGATGGCTGCGCCCCGGCACCCTGAAATGCCGCCAGGAGGTTCAGCGCGTCCCGTGCCGCTTCGATCGGTGCTATATCGAAATTGATGCATAGCAGTCCGAACGGCTCGCCGGCCGTGTTCCGCAGCACTGAGGTGATGGACTTGAGTTGGCGCCCGTCGAAATTCGTCTTCCGATAAGGACCGATGACATCTGCGCCCAAAGACCCAATATCTTTCAACTCTGCAAGCGACGAGCCGCCGACTTCGCGCCGCGACAGGTTGTTGGCGATATAGGCGATCGTCTGCGTTCTCAGATCGTGGATGACGACTTCTGCATGTGGCTTGAGCAAGGTCGCCACCGCCTCGGCAATGGGCGCGAAGACCATAATGTCCTCGCTTGCAGTCGATCCATGCATGTTCGAGGCTGTCTTTCCTGGCATCGCTGCACTCCAGCTAAGGGAATAGACAAAAACTCTGTATTTGACAATTTGTCAACTCGCTTCTAGTTTTGCGGCCGTAGGGAGTTGGTGCCAACCGGTACCGGTCACCATAGATGTCGGAGAAATGCACCATGCCGCTGCTGCCAGATTTCAAGCTCGAGACCTATTTTTCGAGGTGGGAGTTCAGCGCGCGCTATCACATGACCGCCTCCGACGCGCAGAGTATGACGATGGCGGAGCTGCTTGATATGGCGACGCCGGAGCAGCGACAAACTCATGAGAACCTATGGCTTGGCTATACGGAGACCTTCGGTGATCCGGCACTGCGCGACATCATCGCCGGCCTGCATCTGCAGATGCAGCGAGCGGATATCCTTTGCTTCGCCGGAGCGGAGGAGGGCATCTACATCGCCATGCATGCGCTTCTCGAAAAGGGCGACCATGCGATCGTCGTGACACCCAATTACCAATCGTCCGAAACGATACCGTTGAGCATCTGCGACGTCTCTGCCGTGGCGCTTGATCCGCATGACGGCTGGTCGCTCGATATCGACGCGGTCAGCGCGGCAATCCGGCCGAATACCAAGCTGATTTCGATCAATTTCCCGCACAATCCCACAGGCAAGGTCCTTGAAAGGGAGCGGTTCGATGCGCTGGTGGATCTCTGCCGCCGGCATGGCATCTGGCTCTTCAGCGACGAAGTCTATCGCGGCCTGACCGTCGAAGGCAAACCGGTATTGCCGGCGGCGGCCGACGCCTATGAGCGGGGCCTGTCGCTGGGCGTGATGTCGAAAGCCTATGGACTGCCGGGCCTGCGCATCGGCTGGATCGCCTGCCGCGATCACGGGGTGATTTCGAAGATGGAGCGGATGAAACACTATCTCTCCATCTGCAATGCCGGCCCGAGCGAAAGCCTGGCGAAAATCGCCTTGCTCAATGCCGACAGGATCCTCGACCGCAACAACCGGCTGATCGCCTCCAATCTGGTAAAGTTGAAGGCGCTGTTTGCCGAGTTCGAGCATCTGTTCGATTGGTACACGCCCGATGGCGGCTGCGTCTGCTATCCGCGCTACAAGGGGAGGGACGGCGTGGAGAATTTTGCGCATGATCTGGTGGAACGATCCGGCGTGCTGCTGTTGCCCGCCAGCCTTTACCGCTCGGATCTCAACTCGACGCCGAACGATCGATTCCGCATAGGTTTCGGCCGCACCAATATCGATGAAGGCATTACGGCAATGCGCTCCTATCTGCTGCGCAATCGCTCTTGAGTGCCATCTGACTGTCAATAATCAGGGGAAGATCCCGCCCACGATTGACGCTCGTCGGGCAAGGCGGTCCCGGATCCGGTGGGGCTCGATAAAAGACGGTGCGGATGGCGCAAATCGGCCGTTCGCACTACATTCAGCTTTCCGAAGATCGTGGGTGATGAACTTGGCACACAGAACTGGAAAGGCTGATCTTCCCTTGCATGGCGGCCGCGTGCCGCGCTGGCTGGGAGACCGGATGACGCGCCTGGGCGCCGTGATCACCGAGGCGATCGTGCAGCATTACGGACGCGATGAGCTGTTCCGCCGGCTCGCCAATCCCTTCTGGTTCCAGTCCTTCGGCGCTGTCATGGGCATGGACTGGCATTCCTCCGGCATCACGACCAGCGTCCTCGGCGCGTTGAAACGCGGCCTGACACCGCTTTCCGGCGAGCTTGGGATCCATGTCTGCGGCGGCCGCGGCTCGCATTCACGGAAGACGCCGGGTGAATTGGTTGATATCGGCGATCGCGTGGGCATCGACGGCACATCGCTTGCCACCACCAGCCGATTGATTGCAAAAGTCGATAGTGCGGCCTTGCAGGATGGCTTTGATCTCTATCTGCACGGGTTCATCGTGGCGGACGACGGCAAATGGGTTGTTGTCCAGCAGGGAATGAACGGCGATCGGCGCCAGGCGCGCCGGTATCACTGGCTGTCCGAAGGGCTAACGAGCTTTCTCGATTCTCCCCATGCGGCAATCGAGGGAAGGGAGCAGGGTGAGATCATCAATCTTGCCGATCGTCGCGCCGAGCGCTCCCGCAATGGGCAACTGGATCTCCTCACTTCACTGGGTCCAGATAAAATTATCCGTGAATTCAATGCGCTGGAAGGACAAGCTCCAGCAAGTAGAAAACACGATGCGCAACCGATGTTGCCGCATCTCATCATGCCCGCACATCACGACGTGCGCCAGGAGGATGTGAACATGCGGCGTTTGCATGGAAATCTCGCGGCGGCTGCCGATCGCGGTCCAGTGGATTTCGAGGAGCTGCTGTTGACGCCTGGCGTTGGCGCACGGACGGTGAAGGCATTGGCGATGGTCGCCGAAGTCGTTCATGGCGCACCGTGCCGCTTCTCCGATCCGGCACGCTTTTCGCTCGCCCATGGCGGCAAGGATCGGCATCCTTTTCCAGTTCCGTTGAAGGTCTATGACGAGACGATCAGCGTGATGAAATCCGCGGTGAAGAAGGGGCGTCTTGGGCGCGACGAAGAACTGGCTGCGCTGAAGCGCCTGGACGATCAGTCCCGAGTTCTGGAGCGATATGTCACCGGACCCGATCTCAAGGAGATCATCGCCGGCGAATTCGACAGATCTTCGTCCTATGGCGGCCGTAGCGTCTTCGGATGGGAGGAGCCCCCTGCGAGTTCCGAAGGCAATGGCACGTCGAGCCGCGTCCGCTCTTCGAAGAACTGACTGCAAGCTTCAGGTGAAAGGGGGCGAGCAGGCCCGCCCGTTTCAAGGTCAACTCATGGCAGGGTGTAGCCGATGACGTAGTCGCCCGGCTTGGTGCCGACGGAGCCATGACCACCGGCCACCATGACGACATATTGTTTATTGTCGCTGGCGGTGTAGGTCATCGGCGTTGCCTGGCCGCCCGCCGGCAGGCGCGCCTGCCAGAGCTGCTTGCCGCTTGTCACGTCGTAGGCCCGCAGATAATCGTCCACGGCCGCAGCCAGGAAAGCAACGCCGCCCTTGGTGACGATCGGTCCGCCGATACCGGGAACGCCGACCTTGATGGGCAGCGGCAGCGGCGTCATGTCGTAGATGGTGCCGTTCTTGTGCTTGTAGGCGATCTTGCCGGTCTTCAGGTCGACGCCGGCGACGTAGCCCCAGGGCGGCGCCTGGCAGGGAATGCCGAGTGGCCCGAGAAACGGCCCCATATAGACGCCGTAAGGAGAGCCTTCGTTGCGGTTCAAGCCCTGCTCGCTGCCCTTGTCCCCCGCTCCCTTCGGCGGGATCTCGGCGCGCGGCACGAGCCGCGACGTGAAGGCCAGGTACGTCGGCATGCCGAACATGATTTGGCGTTCCGGGTCGACGGCGACGCTGCCCCAGTTGAAAGTGCCGAAATTGCCGGGATAGATGATGGAGCCACGCAGCGACGGGGGCGTGTATCGACCTTCATACTGATGTCGATGGAAGGAAATGCGGCAGGCAAGCTGATCGAACAGCGAGACGCCCCACATATCCTTTTCCTGCAATGGAGGCGGCGAAAAGGTCAGATCCGAGATCGGCTGCGTTGGAGAGGCGTGATCCTCCGGAATGGTGCCGCCAGGCGCGGGGATTTCCTTAAAGGGAATGATCGCAGCGCCAGTGCGACGATCGAGGACGTATAGATCGCCCTGTTTGGTCGAGGCGACGAGCGCGGGGATCACGGAGCCATCGGCCTTTGTCAGGTCGAAGAGCACGGGCTGCGCCGGTACGTCCATGTCCCAGAGATCGTGATGGACGAATTGTTGCACCCATTTGAGCTGGCCCGTGTTGATGTCCAGCGCGACCATCGATGAGGAGAAGCGCTCGACATTGGCGCTGCGTCCCATGCCCAGCTGATCGGGCGTTTGGTTGCCAAGCGGGATATAGACCATGCCGAGCGCTTCATCGGCACTGGAGATCGACCAGCTGTTCGGCGAATTGGTGGTATAGGTCTGCCCGGCGGGCAGGGGTGCCGTTTGGTCGGGGTTGCCCGAATCCCAGTTCCAGAGCAGTGCGCCGGTCCTGGCGTCGAAGGCGCGGATGACGCCGGATTGCTCCTGCGTCGAATAGTTGTCGTTGACCGCGCCGCCGATGATGATCTTGTCTGCGACGATGACGGGCGGCGATGTGGAATAGTAGTAACCGGCCGGATTGTATTTCATGCCGGTTTCGAGATGGAGCGTGCCCTGATCGGCGAAGCTCGGGCAGACCTTGCCATTGGCTGCGTCAAGGGCGATCAGCCGGGCGTCGGAGGTCGGCAGGTAGACGCGGTCGGCGCAAGGCGCTCCGGCGGTGACGGTCTTGTCGTGATAGTAGGAGACGCCGCGGCAGGTCTGATGCTGACGATTGGGGTTCATCCCGGCATTCGCATCGTAACGCCATTTTTCCTTGCCGTCCTTGGCATCGATCGCAATCGCCAGGCTGTGCGGCGTGCACAGGAACAGCGTGTCGCCGACCTTGAGCGGCGTGACCTGATAGGTTGTCTCGCCAATATCGTCCGGGCGTTTCACGTCGCCGGTCTGGTAACGCCACACTTCCTTGAGGGTGGCGACATTCCGCGCATTGATCTGGTCGAGCGGCGAATAGCGCTGGCCGAAAGATGTGCGGCCATATTGATGCCATTCGCCATTCGGCACATTGCCTCCCACGGGAGCGTTCGCCACAACCGTCGTCGGCAGATCGCCTGAGAGGTCGTGAGGGTCGGTCGTCATGGAATAAACTGCAATGAGAACGGCGATGATCAGGGGTATCGCGAGCGGCCAGGGATTGGCCCCATAGTGGACACCATCAAGGCTGCGAAACCCCAGTGGGCGCCGGATCCATGGTGTCAGCAGCCATAGTCCGATCAGGATGATCAGTCCGCCGCGCGGACCGAGCTGCCACCAGTCGAACCCCACCTCCCATATGGCCCAGCCAAGCGCGGCGATTACGAAAATCGCATAGAGCCAGAGCGCGGCCACCTTGCGCATGGAGAGCAAAATCGCCGTCGCGAGAAAGGCGATGCCGGCGAGAAGGTAGAAGAAGCTGCCGCCGAGCAGCACAAGCCAAAGCCCGCCGCCGCCGAGCGCGAGCCCGATAAGCGCCAGAATGATCGATGTTATGAGAATGGCCATGATCTGCTCCAGTCTATCCGCCGATTTGACAGTGATTGATCGAAGGCATGCAAAGGCGCGGCCGGAATCCCTAACAGGATCTGGAACCGAAAGAGGTCGAAGTCGATGAGAATTGCATTGGCGGCTGCAACCGGCGCCGTGTGCTGGGCGATTTGGATCGATACATCAAGCCCTCCAATCCAGTTGGAGATTGAACGCCAAGATTGCAACAATGTTCCAATCCGGCGAGCCGTTCAAGTTCGATACCGCAGCGCCCGATTTGATTAACGGACGTAGTTAATTTTTTAACAATTGTGCGGATACTAGTGGAACAAACCATGGAATCAAGGGTTTCCGTGCCAAGCCGGAGGAATCGAGATGAATTTGAAGATCGTCACTGCACAGTCGGAGGTAGAGACCGACGACACCGGAACCTATCCGGATGGCATGGTGGAGCGCATTCTTATCGACTTCTCCACAAGCCACGAGCAACAGCACCGCAAATCGCATGAGCGTGACTATGGCGCGCGCAAGGTGATCAGACCCATCCCCGTTGGTCTGATCTAGGTTCATTCACAGCAATTGCTGATCAAGCCTTGGGGGGCCGTGCTCAAATGTAGAGCGGTGCCATCCGGCGCCACGCGCCGGCACGGTGCGCGCGTCCGTCCCAAACATGCAATCGATGGCTGACCTGCTTGTCAGCCAGAAGCCGGCTCAAATGGCGATTGTTGTCCAGGAAAGGATCGGCATCGCCGATCGTCAAGACGATATCGACCTGTCGCAGCTTTTCCAGCTGCCAATCACAATTCAGCCCCGGCAGGAAATGCGTCGGCGTATGAAAGTAGATGTCGTCGTCATAATAGCCGTCGAACAGATCGCCGAAGGATTCGATTTGCATCGTCAGGTCATAACGACCGGAAAAAGCGACGAGCTTGCGGAAGAGGTGAGGGTAGCGGAAGACCAGGCTGGCAGCCTGGAAGGCGCCGAGGCTGCAGCCATGGACGATGGTGCATTCATGCGGGTTCTTTTGCGCCATAAGCGGCAGAACTTCGTTGAGTATATAGTCCTCGTATGCCCCATGCCGGCGGATGCGCTCGGCCGGATGCCGATGGGAACCATAGAAGGTTTCCATGGCGAGCCCTTCGATGCAGTAGAGCTGCAGATGTCCGGCGTTCAATTTTTCCGCAAGGCTGGCAACGATCCCGATCTGCTCATATTGCCAGAAACGTCCATCCCTCGTGGGAAACATCAGCACTTTGGCGCCGGCATGGCCGAAGACCAGCAGCTCCATGTCTCGATCCAGCCGTGGGCTGTACCAGCGCAGATATTCCCGGTTCATGACACCTTGAAAAGTCGCCCCACCTTGTCACGCAGACGTGCATTCTGCTCGTCCATGCCAGCATAGTCGAAATGGCCGGCATCCAGAATGAATATTTCGTTAAATTTCTGTAGCGCATTTGCGACGGCGAACTGGCAGGGCGGCGCCACGGCGGGATCGAAAAGGGCAGGGGCTACGAGCATCGGCACGTTGATGCGGCTTGCAGCGATTGCTGCATCGAAGAAACGCAAAGTCTCGAACACGCTTCCATGCTTCTCCTGATAGGCCTGGACGGACTGGGCGCTGCCGACCGTTGGCAGCGTCAGCCAAAGCTGCCGATGCCCGAAGGTCGGGACGACCAGATGGCCGCTGTCGATGCGCGCATCGAAGGGAATTGCCAGAGCCCCGATGCCGCCGCCGAAGCTGATGCCGCTGTAGCCGATTTGACCGGCAATCCAGGGATAGAGTGTCTCAAGTGTCGATACGGCGAGCCAGAGATCTTCGACGCAGCCGCCGATGACATAGGTATCGCGATTTTCGATACCGCTGAGGACGTGTTCGGCCGCATCCGGTGGAAGTTGCGGGCAGGCACTGAGGGACAGGCCGCGGAAACAGGGGAACAGCACCGCTGTCTCCTCCAGCGGCAGATCAAGATCGGGCTGGTCTCTCCCGCCATAGCCATGTCCGACGACAAGGCCGCGCCGCACCTGGCCTTGGCGGGGAATGAGAAGCCAGCCGTTGATTTGAAACGAGCCTGTCGATGTGTAGCTGACGTTGAAGACGTGCCAGTTGTCATGGCGCAATTTACTGCGGCGAAGCTTCGGTTGCGGATCGACGGCAATTGCCGCGCTGTAGCGCTTCCGCCAGAAATCGTCGAAACCAACAGGCGCCTCCGGCGGCATGATGGCCAGCAACTGCTTTAGCTGCATGCCGTAGGTGGGGTCGAAGGCGAAGGGATGGACTGTAGGGGCGCTCATCTGGCGTTTGTCGCGTGAAAGGGCTGGCGATGCAAGACCGAACCGTTGGGGGTGCGTGCTCGCTTTCTGTTGCCAGCAAGCATGGCGGCGATCACCGTTTTCTATGCCGCCGACGTGGTCGTGTCAGCGTCACTGCTCCCCATCGTCCCGCCGGATGTCTCGAAGTCGAAGAATTTCTGGGTGACGAGGGCGGCTGCACCACGTGCCCAGGAATTGTCTTCCCAATCGGGCAGCAGCGGCGGTGAGGCAAAAAAGGTGCGGGCAGCCATGCTTGATTTCAGAGGGTCGAAAAGAGCATCGCCGAATGAAACCGCCTCGCCTCCAACAACGATCACCTCAGGGTCGGTGATGTTGACGAGGTTGGCAAGCGCCTTGCCGATCCCGGCACCTGCCTCGCCAAGGATCCTGCTGACCTCTGCATCGCCGGCTCTGGCTGCCTCCAGCATATCGGAGAGGTTTTGGTTGTCGTCACGCCTGGTCGCCTCGCGCCAGGTGCGCAGCATGGCAGGCTCCGAATAATAGGCCATCAGGCAACCGCGCTTGCCGCACTCGCAAAGCCGCCCGTTCTCCTCATGCAAGGTGTGGCCGAATTTACCGGCCGCGCCATGGGCACCCCGGTAGAGCTTTCCATCGACGATCAGCGCGCAGCTGATGCCGACACCGATGGCGAGGACGGCCATATCGCGATATTGCCGCCCGAGGCCGAAAAGCTGTTGGGCGATGGCATAGGCGTTCGTATCGTCCTCGAGCCAGACGGGCACCTTGACCCTTTGCGCCACCATCGATGCGAGGGGCACGTTGTTCCATTTGAAACGAAAGCTGCGCACGCAGATGGCCTGACCGTTGTCGATGACACCGGGCACGGAAATACCGACTCCTGCCAGTCGCGCTTGCGGGCGCCCTGCGGCTTCAACGAGCATGGGCACGGCTTCGGCCAGCGTCTTCGCTACATTCTCCGGCTCGTTATCGATAAGGGTCAGTCGACAGGAGGCAAGCGGGTTGGTTGCCAGATCGGTCACGACGCATTCCACGGAGCCGACCATCAGCTTGAAGCCGATCGCCAACCCGTTGGTGTAGTTGATCTCGACGGGTATGGGCCGCCGGCCCGAAAGCCCGGCCACCGCCTTGCCTTCGGTGACGTGTCCTTCCTCGATCAGATCGGCAATGACGAAGGTGACGGCGGCCGGGCTAAGACCGGTGATCGTCGCTATTTCGGCGCGGCTTTTCGGCCCCTCCTGCCTCAAAAGGTTCAGGATGAGCCGCCGGTTCAGGGCTCGCGACGTGCTCTGGTCGCCTTTCAGTTTCACGATTTCTCTTTCTTAATTTTGTAAATTAATTATTGCGTCCGTTTCAGACTTATGCATAACTTCACCCGTCGATCAACATCCGGCTCGTGCGCAAGCACGAAGAAGTCAGCAATAGGACAAGGTTTCTCGAACCGAAAGTTCCGGGCGATGCAAATGCATTGCCGCGGCAGGTTTGTTGCGACCGTGCGTGGGAGGGCAGGAGGGGCGCCCGCCGCGTGTTCGTACGGCTGGCTGAGCAGGGGTGAGGGTGGACGTCACAACGGGAGGAGTTTCAAATGACTTTCAATTTGCTTGGAAGGCCGGCGAGCCGGCGTGTCTTTTTGAAGGGTGCAGGGGCGGCGTCCGTCGCAGCGCTCACCGGTTTTCCGATGCCCGCCATCGCGCAGGCCCAGGACGTCAACATCATTTCGGACGAAAACAACGCCGATGCATTGGCGATCCTGCGCAAGATCGCCGACGATTTCGGCAAGCAGGCCGGCGTCAAGGTCGTGGTCAACAACATGGATCACGAGGCGCACAAAACGGCGATCCGCAACTATCTGGTCGCCGGCGCGCCCGATATCTGCTTCTGGTTTTCGGGAAACCGCATGCGCGCCTTCGTCAAGCGCGGCCTGTTCGATGATATCTCCGATCTGTTCGAAAAGGAGAAATACAAGGACGTGCTCGGCCCCGCCGCGGGCTCAGTTACCGTCGACGGCAAGCAGTATGGGCTGCCGACCGGCGGAACGCTTTGGGGCATGTTCTACCGCAAGGATGTCTTTAGTCAGCTTGGAGCGACGGTTCCGGCGAGTTGGGATGATTTCCTGGCTTTCGGCGCCAAGTGCAAGAGCGCCAACCTAACGCCGATCGCCATGGGCACAAAGGAATTGTGGCCGGCGGCCGGTTGGTTCGACCAGATGAACCTGCGCATCAACGGTCTCGACAAGCACATGGCGCTGATGAATGGCGAGATGAGCTATCTCGACCCGGCGCTGAAGCCGGTATTCGACAATTGGGAGACCCTGATCAAGCAGGATTTCTTCACGCCGAACAACACCTCGTTCGGCTGGCAGGAGGCGGGTGCTCTGCTGTCGCAGAAGAAGGCGGGCATGATGAATCTCGGCGCTTTCGTGCGCTCCACCTTTCCGAAGGAGGATCTCGATCAGCTCGCATTCGCGCCCTTCCCGACGATCGATCCGAAGGTCGGCCGTTTCGAGGAATTTTCGCTGAATTCGATGCATATCCCGACCAATGCCAAGAACAAGCAGGGCGCGCGCGAGTTCCTCGCCTATTTCTATCGCCCCGAAAATCTCGGCCCTTATCTGGTACCCGGCGGCAACGTGCCGCCGCGCAACGACCTGCCGCCAAGCAAGGACCCGCTGGTCAATGCCGCAGTCGAGGCGCTGAAGACGGTGCAGGGCACATCGCAATATTACGACCGCGACAGCGATCCCGACATGGCCCAGGCCGGCCTCGTCGGCTTCCAGGAATTCATGGCAAAGCCCGAACGACGCAACGCCATTCTGCAGCGGCTCGAGGGTACGCGTAAGCGTATCTACAAGATCTAGCCTTCCTCCCAGCGACCGGGAGGCGGGGCCGTTGCTCCGCCTCTCCATACCGAAAGAGGACAAAATGATGACGTTCTGGCGCCGCCATCGCTGGTGGCTCACCCCGACTTTGCTGATTTTGCCCGCGGCCGTTCTCTTCTCCGTCGTGATCCTGTGGTCGGCTGTGGAAAGCCTCTGGATCAGCCTGCATGATTGGGACGGCTTCAGCCCGATGGTCTGGATCGGCTTCGGCAATTATGTCGAGCTGTTCAACGACCCGCAATTCTACGTCTCGCTGAAGAACAATGTGATCTGGCTGGTCATGTTCATGGCGGCGCCGCCCATCGGGCTGGCGATCGCACTGCTCGTCAATCAGAAGATCCGCGGCATGCGGCTGATGAAGTCGCTCTTCTTCATTCCGCTGGTGCTCGCCTCGGTCGCCGTCGGCGTCGTCTTTACCTGGGTCTATACGCCGCAACTCGGATTGCTCGCCCTGATCTTCGGCTTTTTCGGCGCGGCCGCGCCGGCGGTTCTCTCCGACGAGCACTTCGTCACCTTTGCGATCGTCATCGCAGCGCTCTGGCCGCAGATCGCCTTCTGCATGGTGCTCTATCTCGCCGGTCTCAACAGCCTCAGCGAGGAGTTGATCGGAGCCGGACGGGTCGACGGTGCAAGAGGCTGGAACATGTTGCGCCATATCGTCCTGCCGCAGCTGACACAGGTCACCTTCATCGCCATTGCGGTCACCGTCGTCGGCGCGCTTCGATCCTTCGACATGGTCTCGGTCATGACGCAGGGCGGTCCCTTCGGCTCCTCCGAAGTGCTGGCCTACCAGATGTTCGAACAGTCGATCTTCTCCTATCGCTTCGGCTATGGCGCGGCGATCGCCTCGGTCCTGTTCGTGATCATGGCGGTGTTCATCGTCTGGTATCTCACGCGCATCATTCGCATCGAAGAAAGAGGGGCCTGATGTATCCGCGCCCGATCCCTGAAGATGCCATCTGGCGTCGCCGCTTCTATTTCATCGCCGTGCTCGCCATCCTGATCCTCTGGCTGTGCCCGCTCTTTGCCATCATCCTGACGTCATTCCGCTCGACGCAGGATGTGATGGGCGGCAATCTCTGGGGCTGGCCGACGCAATTCGGCCTGGTGGATAACTACACCTCCGTCTTCACCCAGACACCGATGGCGCGCTATTTCCTCAATAGCCTGACAATCACCATACCCGCCGTCATCGGCGTGCTGATCCTGAGCACGCTCGCCGGCTTCGTCCTGGCGCGCTATCGCTTTCGCGGCAACATGCTGGTCTTTGCCCTGTTCGTCGGCGGCAATTTCCTGCCCTATCAGATCATGATGATCCCCGTGCGCGACTTGATGGTACGCATCGGCCTCTACGACACCACGGCAGCGCTGGTCATTTTCCACATCGCCTTCCAGACGGGCTTTGCGACGCTGTTCATGCGCAACTTCATCGCCGCTCTGCCGGACGAGTTGTTCCAGGCGGCGAGGGCGGAGGGCGCGACGCCGTTCCAGACGCTTGTTCACGTGGTGGTACCCCTGGTGCGGCCGGCACTGGCCGCCCTCGCCATCCTGATCTTCACCTTCGTCTGGAACGACTATTTCTGGGCCGTGGTGCTGACGGTCAGCGATACGGTGAAGCCGGTGACGGCTGGGCTTGCCAATCTGCGCGGCGAATGGGTTTCGGCCTGGAACCTGATTTCGGCGGGCACGATCGTCGTTGCCGTGCCTCCGGTCGTGATGTTCTTCCTCATGCAGCGGCATTTCATCGCCGGTCTCACCATGGGCGCGGTGAAGGGATGAGCGATCTGTCCGCCATCCCCGCCGCCGTTCCTCATGCCAATCCATTCTTTGAGAGCCCTGAAGCATGACCAGTCTCGAACTTCGTCACGTCAACAAGAATTACGGCGCTTATCATGCGCTGCGCGGCATCGATCTCTCGGTCGAGCAGGGTGAATTCATCGTCATGGTCGGGCCATCAGGCTGCGGCAAGTCCACGCTGCTGAAGTCGATCGCCGGGCTGGAAACGATCTCTTCCGGCCAGATCATGATCAACGGCCGCGATGTCAGCACGGCCGAGCCCGGCGATCGCGGCATCGCCATGGTCTTTCAGTCCTACGCGCTCTACCCGCATATGACGGTCGCCGAGAACATGGGTTTCGGTCTGCGCATGGCAAAAAGGCCGAAGGCGGAGATCGATGCGGCCGTGGCACGCGCCGCGAAGATCCTCAGGATAACCGATCAGCTCGGCAAGCGACCGAAACAGCTTTCCGGCGGCCAGCGCCAGCGCGTCGCGATCGGCCGCGCCATCACTCGCTCGCCCGACGTCTTCCTGTTCGACGAGCCGCTGTCCAATCTGGATGCGGCACTTCGCACGCAGATGCGTGTCGAGTTGAGCGGCTTGCATGCCGAACTCGGAGCGACCATGGTCTATGTGACGCATGACCAGGTCGAAGCGATGACGATGGCAAGCCGGATCGTCGTTCTCAATCGCGGCCTCATCGAGCAGGTGGGCTCGCCGCTGGAGCTCTATCGCAACCCGACCAACCTCTTCGTTGCCGGCTTCCTTGGCGCGCCGCGGATGAACTTCTTTCCCGTCACGGTCGATCAGGTCACAGGAAATTCGGCTACGGTTTCCGCCCCGGGTCTGGCGCCCGTAGCCGTCGAATTGGCGGCCGGTTCGTCGGTCGAGAAGGGTGCAAAGCTGACGCTCGGTATCCGGCCGGAGAATATCGCGGTCGCGGATGGTCCGTCGCCCGGTGCTGTGGTTGCCGGTCGTGTCGGTCTTGTCGAGCATCTCGGTCGCGAGACCATCCTTTATGTCGACGCCGGCGAGCTGCAATGTGTCAGCTCCGAAAGCGGCACCGGCAACATCACCGTGCAGATCGGCCATGTCGCCGGCATCAATGCCGATGCGCCGGTCAGCCTCAGCATCGACCCGCGCGAGATCTACCTGTTTTCCACCCAGGACGAGCGGACCATGACAGTCCGCAAGCCAATACTCGACAAATAACAGTTCAGGAGCCTGATACCGTGTCAGCAAGCAGCAGTAAGAACGACCTTTCCGTATGGCGGACCATCAAGACCGACAGGTTTCTTGTGGGCGCGCCGCATTATCCGGAACATGTCGACGAGAGCTATTGGGAGCGCGATGCCAAGCGCATGGCCGAGGCCGGCTTCAATGTCGCGCGTCTCGGTGAGTTCGCATGGCATCTCTTCGAGCCAAAGCTCGGCACCTTCGATTTCGATCTTTTCGACCGTGCAATCGCCGTGCTGGCGCGTCATGGCATCGACACCATCATGTGCACCCCGACGGCGACGCCGCCGCGCTGGCTGACGGTCGCCCATCCCGAAATCCTTCGCGTCGACGGCAACGGCCGGACGATGAGCCATGGCTCGCGCCAGCATGCCGATACCGCAAGCCCGGTGTTCCGCGAGTACAGCAAGCGCATTACCAAGGCGATGGCCGAGCACTATCGGGACAATCCGCATGTCATCGGCTGGCAGACCGACAATGAGCTGAATACCAGCATGCCGGAATCCTTCTCCCCGGCGACACTTTCGGAGTTCCAGGCCTTTCTCGCCGATAAATACGGGACGATCGACAAGCTCAATTTCGCCTGGGGCGGCGATTTCTGGGCGACGGCCTATGACGATTTCGGTCAGGTCGTGCTTCCCATCGAGTTCGGCCCGACCTTCCCGAGCCCAGGACATGTGCAGGACTATCACCGCTTCCTCGCCTTCGCGACGGCACGTTTCCAGCACGATCAGGTGGAAATCCTGCGCGCCACCAAGGCGGAATGGTTCATCTTCCACAATCTCGGCGGCCTTCGCGATATCGACTTCCGAGGCCAGTTCTCCACCGATCTCGATTTCGTCGGCTATGACATCTATCCGATGCTCTACGATGAGTTTCAGCGCATCGGCAACCACGCCAAGGTGCAGGCGCTCCACCTCGATATCTGCCGCGGATTCTCCGGCAATTACATCGTTCCCGAACAGCAATCCGGCTTCGGAAGCCAGCCCGGTTTCTGCACGCTGACGCCGGAGCCTGGCGAAATGCGGCGCATGGCCATGTCCTCGGTCGCGCGCGGCGCCGATGGCTTGCTGTTCTTCCGCTGGCGGCCTGCGCATTTCGGCGCGGAAATCTACTGGATGGGCCTCATCGATCACGATGATGTGCCGCGCCACCGTTACGACGAGGCAAAACGCTTCGCGACCGAGATGACCGCTCTCAAGGACAAGATCCTCGGAACCCATGTGCGCATGGATGTCGGCATCGCCGGCTCGGATTTCGACAATCAGGAGGCGCACAAGACCTATTCGATCGGCCTGCCGAGCCCGCAGGACGATGCAATTCAGTTGCATCAATATTGCTATGACCGCGGTATCGCCTGCGGCTTCATCCATCCCGAGGACGACCTTTCGCGGCTGAAGCTGCTCTATGTGCCGCATTGGGTAATGTGGAAGGACGGCTGGACCGCGCGGCTCGAAGCCTTTGCCCGAGATGGCAGCACGGTCGTCATCGGCGCGCGCACCGGCACGCGCGACGAAAACAACCATGTCATCCGTGAGACAGCACCGGGTTCGTCGCTGACACGGCTGACGGGCGTCAAGGTGGAGGATTTCGGCCGGCTGGCAGCGCCCGGTGCCAAGGGTCTTTTCGACGTCATGTCCCGGTCGGGCGGCCTGGTCATCCCACCCAATCGCCCGGCGGAATCCCATCGGCGCGTTCGTCGCTTCACCTTCGGCAATCGTGAGATCGAAGCTGCGCACTTTTATGAGAACCTGACGATTGTGGATGATGCCGAAGTGGTTGCGACATGGTCGAACCGTTATGCCGAAGGCCAGCCGATGGCGAGCTTGCGTCGGGTCGGCAAGGGCAGGGTGCTCTATCTCGGCACCTATCTGACGCCGGAGCTGACCGATGCCCTGGCCGACAGGACCTTTGCGGAAGCCGGCATCGGACCGCTCGTCGGCGATCTGCCCGAGGGAGTCGAGGTGACGATGCGCCAGAACGATGACCGGCGGCTGCTCTTCCTGCAGAATTACCTCGATCAGCGCGCTGAGCTGAGTGAAGTCCCGGCCGGGATCAATCTTCTCGATGACGGCAAGTCGGTATCCGGCGCTCTGTCGCTCGATGCCTATGGCTGCGCCATCATCGAGCTTCGCTAAGCCCAGTCTTTCGGCGCCCGCTTTGTGCAGCGGGTGCCGATCAGGGGCTCAGGCTGACAGGATGATCGATGCGGTAGAGCACATACGGCCGCAGGATATGTCCTTCCGGCACGGTGATGTCGTCAAAATCCCCATCTTCCACGCGCAATATGCCGATCTTTTCCATCGTCAGGCGGCAAGGCGATTTAATCACACATTGCGAAAGGATGGCGCAAACAGCTGGCTTTCTTGCGCAACGATATCGCTTCCATGGTCCTGTTGGAGTATAACTTACCCATGATCAGGATCGTAGCAACGGCCTGAAAAGGTCATCGTGCGCATCGACTATGCGATGCTGACGATAACCAGGAGAATAATGGCCAATAGCCGCAAGCGGCAAAAGGGACCGCGTGAAAAATGGGCGAAGTCATCCAGTTCAGGCCCACGACGAGATATGGCAAGCAAATCGATGCGCAGGCCCGCATAGAAAAGGAGTTGATGCTTCCCTTCATGACGGCGGAAACATCTGGGAGACGACCTTCTCGCGCGAATGTCCCGGATATCCCGCCCTGCGCGGCGTCGAAGAAGAACCTGCCCGTGAACGGCATTGCCATCGTCATCGGTTCTATTCTGGTCTACGCGCTGGTGATATCGCATGTCGTCGGACAACCACATTACTCGGCCCGCGCAAATCTTATGCCGGCGGCATTCGTGCAGAACTAGTTTTATCTCCGCGATATCGGTTTCGGTCACCTTCCTTTGAAGAGATGATCGCTTTCTGGTCTGCCTGATCGGGAACAGTTCCTATCGCCCGACGTTGGTTGACGTTATCCGAGACATCATCCGCACATGAAAGGTGGTGGGTCATGAGCAAACTTGCACTGTATGTTCCGCTGAAGGCCAAGCCCGGCAAGGAGGCCGAGGTTGCCGATTTTCTGCGATCGGCATTGCCTTTGGTCCTCGCGGAACCCGGTACGGCAAGCTGGTATGCGATCGAAGAAGGCCCCGGAAAGTTCGCCATTTTCGACACGTTCGACAATGAAGCGGGCCGGCAGGCCCATCTCGACGGCAAAGTAGCGGCCGCTTTGATGGAAAAAGTACAGGCGGGAGATCTCTTTGCCGAGCCGCCGCAGATCTACAAGCTGAACCTGCTCGCCAGCAAATAAGCATTCGAGCCACCGACCCAGTTCTGGGGCGATAAGGGAGGCCCATAGGCGGGCGAACTCCCTTCTATGGGAGAGACCCCGGCAAAACTCACGTCGTACAAAGCAGCGGCGATCGCTCGCGCTTTGTACGATTGCCCGCATCGCCTTGTCGGTGTCGACTACTTTTTTTGGCCGTTCTTCGCCGCGCCAATGACGCCGAAAACCTCTCTTTGTTGTGCATAAACATAAGGCTATCGTGACTGGCTGACAATTTGCGTAACCTCGTCATCAGCTCGTGAGAAATATTTTATTTCTGTGCCTTAAACGAAGATTCTACCAGTTGCAGTTTATTCTCGATCAAACGGTTCTCGGTGGAGTGCACTTATTGTCGCGGCTTAGAATTCAACAGCTACAGTGGAACGGCGCCATAGCCGTTATCATGGTTTGCTTGATGATGGCCGGCTCGACGATTGCCTTTAGCTTGTCGGATTACATCCACTACAAGCGCGGGGTGACGGAGTTCAAGCGCTTCGATGCCGCCTTGCGTGCGGCTGCCACGATATCGAAGGAGCGGGGGCCGGCGAACAGCCTTATGGGCGCCTCCGAGGAACAGCAGCCGCAATTTGCCGCCGCGTTGAAAGCGAGCCGTGGCGACACCGACGTTGATATCGCCAAGATCGAGACGATCTTCCGGACGGAGATAGATGCGTCGCCGGAAATGAGCAGCGCATTCATGGCCGTCAAGGCGCAATTGGAAGCAGGCCGAAAAGCCGTCGATGCGGTCGCGGCCATTCCGCGCGACGAGCGGAGTGGGACACAAATAGCCGAGGCGATACAGACGATGTTCCGGGCGGCGGACCGGGCGCAGGATTACCGTGACGTAGCGGGACGTTTGATTATCGCTCAGGCGCCGCAGACCGGGGCCGAAGTCATGCTGACTTCGATGGCCGGAACGCTCAGAGAACGCGCCGGAAGATTGGGATCCTATGTGGTCATGATGCTCGCCTCGCAAGGGCAGGCCCGCTCGCACTACCGGGCGGAGTTCGACAATGAGTTGAACCGCCTTTTCGAAGTGAATGCGCTGTTGAAGACCTATGCTCCATCAACGCTGCATTCCCAGGCTATCGCGCAACTGCTGGATCAAGTGACGGTGAATTACTTTGCCGGATCCTTGCCCTATGCGCAGCAGGTTGCTTTTGAGCTGAATGGAGGCAACCCGCCAACGGCGGGGGAGTTCACTCAAAAATATGTTCCGGGGATGAAATCGACGGAGACGTTGCGTGAACTCATCGAAGAGACCGCGCTGACGTCGTTGGAGGAATCACAGCAGAAGGCCTTGAGAGCCATGCTGATATCGGCGCTCCTGGCCGTAACGGCGATATCGGTGGTTGCCGGATTGGCCTATGCGCTCAGGCGATCCCTGTTCCAGCCGATGCTTGCCGCCATACGGCAGATTGACGATATCGCTGCCGGCGACCTATCGGAGCCCGAAGCGATGCCGCACGCCGGTCGGGAAGTGCGCGAGATGTTCCTGCGACTGAACATTCTGCGGGAGCAGCAGCGTTTCAAGCGACATCTGGAGATGGAGCGCAAATCGATGACGGAGGAATTGAAGCGTCTCTCTCAGACGGATGCGCTGACCGGTCTGCTTAATCGCAGAGCGCTCAGTGAAGCAGTCGAGGAATTGCTCGCTGCTCCGCGATCCGGATTCCGTGGTTTCGGCATCGTCATGTTCGACATCGACCATTTCAAGTCGATCAATGATCGGTACGGCCATGCCGTCGGCGACGTCGTGCTTCAAAGGACGGCTCAGATATTGAGCCCATGTCTGCGCCCCGGGGATCTGTTTGCGCGCTATGGCGGCGAGGAATTCATCATTATATTGGGCGACGCGACCGAGGCAGTCGCTCAGGCAACCGCGGAGCGGTTGCGCGCGGCCTTGGCCCACGCTGTCATCAGCGAAGAGCATGGGTTGCGCGCCACCGCCAGCTTTGGCGTCGGCTGGCGAGCAGAATGCGCTTTAGGGGCTTGGGAGGAACTGGCGGGCGTGGCGGACAGGCGACTCTATCAAGCCAAGCGAAGCGGCCGCAATATGGTTTATTCCTCCGATATGCCTGAGACGGCGGCGGCCGTATCGACGGTTGGAACCAGCCGGCGCAGCGCAGGCGGCCCAGATGCTGCATGAGGGAGCCGCGAGGGTCCGTCGACATATCGCATTTCGTATCAGTAGGTGAGTGTGACGACCACTGTGTCGGTATAGGTTCCCGGTAACGGCGTTGTCTGGGGCGACACGCGACCATAGACAGTCAGAGCTTGAGCTGTGTTGATGAATACCTCAAAGTAGACGTCACGTGTCCCGGCGGGCAGGTCGGCGGTTACCGCTGCGGCCGGCAACGTGCACCCTGGAGGCCTGCGTCAGGCGGTCAGCGTCGAGGTTGCATGCGATCTTTCGTCGAGACGGTCGGGTGTATTGAGCACCGCCGCGCTCACCGCATCGATCATCGCATATTTCTCGGCCTGATAGTTCCAATATTCCGACACGAAGGTGTGAGACAGCCAGAAGCTGCTCTTTCCCGGCGCGCCAGCCCATCCAACGCTGCCGAATTCCGCCGCCCGTTTGAACAGGCGCTTCAGATGCGTTCTGGAAATCATGAACTGGCTCTGCATCACCTTCATGGAAAGGGGACCGATGAGGATCTTGTCGGCCGCAAAATCGACCGAGGTGATGCGCGAGATGAGATAGTCCATCACGACGCCGCCCGATGTCGCCCAGTTGAACAGACTGAACGTAACGCCGGGATTGCGGAGAATGTCACTATCCATGATCCGCTTGGCGATGATCGGATGCATGCGCCAGATGGCCTCCGGATTGATAGCGACCTGGGCCATCCGGTCCCCGCCGTCGAGCGTATCCAGCACGACGAGATGGGTATGGATCCATCGCATCATATATTCGCGCGTCAGCTCCGTCGGCTCCAGCAGCGTGATGCGGCGGTCCGAGCTCTGCGGCACCGGCTGGATGAATTTATAGGCCAGCATCTCCTTGAGGAAGGCCGCGGCAGTATTGCGGCTGGCAATGCCGTGCTTCACGGCAAAGTCGACGAACCGGCTGCCATATAGCCCAGGCGTCGGTTCATCCGGATAGCCGAGAGAAAGCGAAAAGCCCGAATGAGCCATGAGCCATCGCTGTTGCGCAGCCATAATCGACGCTATCCGGGGATTCTCGCTGTAAATGGCCATGAGCTCGTGTGCGCTCTGCAATATGGCCGACAGAAAATGCTCATCGCGACCAAGTTCTTTTGCGGTAAATACCATGCGCACAATAATATCTTATCTTCGAATTCGAGATGGAATCGTGGCTCAGCCCAGCCACGAATTATTAAAATCACAAGACCATTTGCTTGTCTTGCGACATTCCCGATTAACTTTAAAGATAAAGCTTAATGATGCAGCCTTGCATCATCATCTTCTTTCGGTCCACCGACAAACCGCGTCTCCTGATGAACGAAGGTCCTGGTCCGTCAACATTTCTTTGCAAAAGGTCCGCAATTAGCCATGTTTCGACAAAAGCTGCGCCACAGTTCTCGTGTGAATTGGCCTCTGGAATCTCTGTCCAAAGGAGCTGTCGATGGGTACGCAGCCTGCAAGTTGGTGGAATGGCCAAAGCGAGATGACGCGGAGACTAGGCTCCGGGCTTGCTGTATGCGGCACGGTGGTCGGTGCCCTCTACCTCATCGTTCAAACCGCTCCGGCCGATCGAGCCATGCGGTTCGTCGACGATAGCGGCGTGATCGCGATCAGCAGCGCCAAACCCCTGGAACACGTCGCGATGAGCGGGCCGCAGGTCGTGGTCGATGCGAGCCCGGCACGACAAACGATGTCGGTACCGATCCCGTCGCCGTCGCCGCTTGCCTCGACGGAAAAAGCTGCCGTTACGGCAAAGCGGGTCGCATCCCACGCCGGTATTGCGAAGACCAAGGTCGCATCGTCGGGCGGCGTCGAGCGTTTCGACCGTTGCTTGCCGCAATGCGAAACGCGAGACCCATTGATCGCGGGAGAGCCGGAATACGCCCAGGCCGAACAGCCGCTGGTGAACGATGAGCGGCCTCCTGTTGTGGAGGAGAGGGTCGGGTTTCGTCCGCTGGCTGGCGCGCGCTACCTGCTGAGCCAGGCCGCCGACGCGCCTGGCGCCGTGCTTCGCCGAGGTAGGCGGGCAATCGATGATGTCGCCAGCATCGGCTGGTGAATCTCACGGTCGTCTGCGACAAATGCCAGCGCCTGGGGCCTTGTTTCTGAGGCAACGGGCGCTCTTCTGAGCTGACTTTACCTGCCTGAACCGGCTTAGCTACGCTCCGCCCAGACTTTAGCCAGTTCGACAAGCGTCTTTGCGCCTTTTTCCATGTCCTGCCGGCTGACCCATTCAAGCGGGGAATGAAAGGCATGGCCGCCGGCGAAGATATTGGCGCAAGGCAACCCCATGAACGAGAGCCTTGAACCGTCCGTGCCGCCGCGAATACTGCCGCGCACCGGGGTCATCCCGGCCCGGCGGATCGCCTCCACGGCATTGTCGACGATCTGCGGGTGCCGATCGAGAATCGTCTTCATGTTGCGGTATTGATGCTTGACCGTGAATGTGTGGGAGGAGCCGGGAAAGGCTGTCATCACGTCCTTGACGATCTGTTCCAGCATCGCCTCTTTCACGGCCAGACCGGCATCATCGAAATCACGGATGATGAAACCGAGTGACGCTTTCTCCATCGAGCCGGTCACGCCTGTCGGGTGAATGAAGCCCTCTCGGCCCGCCGTCGTTTCAGGCGCTACGTCCTTCGGCAGCCTGTCGATGATCGCGCCGGCAATCTTGATGGCATTCTCCATCTTTCCCTTGGCAAAGCCCGGATGGATGGCAACACCCTGGATGGTGACTTCGACGCCATCCGCCGAAAAGGTTTCGTCCTCTATATGCCCAGCGGTTTCGCCATCGACCGTATAGGCAAACTGTGCCCCGAGCTTCTTGAGATCCACCTTGTCGACGCCGCGGCCGATCTCCTCGTCGGTCGTGAACAGGAGCTTGATGGTGCCGTGGCGCACATCAGGGTTGTCGACGAGATATTGAGCTGCCGCCACGATCTCGGCGAGGCCGGCCTTGTCGTCGGCGCCAAGCAGGGTCGTGCCATCCGAGGTTATGATGTCGTTGCCGACCTGATCGCGCAAGGCAGGGTGGTCGTCGACACGGATGATTTGTTGCGGATCGCCCGCGAGCCGAATATCGCCGCCGCTATAATTCCGCAGGATCTGAGGCTTGACGTTGGTGCCGGTGAAATCGGGCGCGGTATCCATGTGGGAGCAGAAGCAGATCACCGGAACCGGCTTGTCGACATTGGACGGAATGGTCGCATAGACATAGCCGTGCTCGTCCAGATGCGCGTCACCGAGGCCGATCGCCAGCAATTCCTCGACAAGGATACGCCCGAGGTTTTTCTGCTTCTCAGTCGAGGGCTGGGTGCTCGAAGTCGGGTCCGATTGCGTGTCGATGACGACGTAGCGAAGGAAGCGATCGGTGACAGTATCGGTCATGAGCTTGGCTCCAATTGTTCTTCTGCATTGAATAGCTATAGCCATATACCGGATCGCCGTTAATCCATTTCGGGGCGGAACGGTGACGACAGATAACAGGAGGATAAGGGCAGAGGCCCTTGAAAAGAAACGGGCTTTGTTGATTGAGCGTTGACGATGGTTGTCGACAGACGAGCCAACGAGCAATTTCTTTGGCGGCAAGGTCATCAACAAAAAGAGGCCGCCCTAACATTATGGAAGGGCGGCCATAGAACTCGTGCCGCTTCGCAGCGGCCTAAAACCTCACTCGGTCGAGGTCAGCGTTACCGAAGTCCCGGTAGCGGCGACGTTCAGGCCGAGCTGGCCCGTCACGCTCACCGTCTGAAGATGGATCGAGCCGGAAGTACCACCAACAAGGATGTTCGTGCCGACGCCCGCGCCGAGGGTCGCTTCAACGGTGGCACCCTGATAAAGGCCGCTCAGAGAGCCGTGATGATAGCCGGCTGTCGGAGCGAAGACGAGCCAGACGAGCCGGCTGCGAGTTGTGAAACCAAGGTCGACCCCCATCTTCCTGATCGCACCGCTGTAATGCTCCACGCGCTTACTTCCGACGGTCGAGTGGAAGGTGCAATCCACCTCCTTGGCCGAGCCGAGCACATAACCGACGCCGCCGCCGATTTCGCAATCGAGATAGCCGATCTTGACGCCATTGCGCTGATCGGGTTCCTCCTCGCGATAGCTCGTCGGCAGGTCTGCCGCGCGCGCTACCGCCGCGCCGGCGACGATCAACGATGCGGCTGAAAACGCCAGTGTCAGAATTTTTCTCATCTGTTTTCTCCTTGTCAGAGTATTTATGGGTGACAAGCACCCTCCGGTCGAGCCGATAGAATCAACCCTTACTTAACGTTTGTAATCGCAGAACGATCCCAAAAATAAGGCGGCTATCGTCATGATCCGTTTCACAATATAGGGAACTGTATCGGCAGCGGCAGCCCTTTGACCTTTCACGTTTTGCAACCGACTGAATCGCGCCGCGTCAAATCGGCCGCGTGAGAGGGAAGAACCCCGGCTCTCCGTCGATCATGCATCCTGCAGCAACTTCTCTTTTGCGGTGAAGGCGAAGACATCGACCGGTTCGCCGAGGCCCTTGAGCGGGAAGGCGCCGAGGCTTTCCATATCGCGCTGGCAGCCGGCCATCTCGACGAATGCCTTGGACAGAAGCACCGGCCGCTTCACTTCCTTGGTCAGCGTTTCCAGGCGCGAAGCGATGTTCACGGCCGGGCCGATGACCGTGAAATCGAGGCGGGTGCGCGAGCCGATATTGCCATACATCACGTCGCCGACATGCACGCCGACGCCGTAGCGGAGCACCTCGCGGCCCTGCTTGCGGTTTTCCTCGTTGAGGGTTGTCACCGCTTCCTGCGCCTCGCGGATTGACAGGAGGAGATTGTGGCAGGCGTTGGGGTCGCTCAGCGGGAAGATGGCCAGCAGCCCGTCGCCCATGAATTTGAGGATCTCGCCGCCGTGTTTTTCGATCGGCTCGACCATAGCATCGAAATAGCCGTTGAGCAGTTCGATGACGTCGTCTCGCGGCCACATGTCCGAAATGGTCGTGAAGTCGCGAAGATCGCAGATCAGAATGGCCGCTCCGACCGTGGCGCCGCTGCCGCGCGTCGTCGCGCCGGCTAGGATCTGCTCGCTGGCATGCGGGCCGACATAGGTGCGCAAAAGCGTGCGTGCCATGATGTTCTTCAGCCGGATCTCGGTCACCATCGTCAGCGCAGGGAGCAAATCCTTCAGGAAGGTGATGTGCTCATCGGTGAAGCCGCCCGGTGCATCCGAGGCGAAAGTGACGATATGGCGCTTGCCGAGCGTGTGATAGATCGGCCAGGCAATATAGTCGGTCAACCTTTCCGCATATAGCTCCTTATACAGCGGGTAGACGAACTGATCCTTGTCGGAAACCTCGAGATTTTGCCGGACCTCGATTGCGCCGTTGAAGATCTCGTTGATGGGGCTTGCCAGAAACTGCGGCGTATTCTCGACACCGTAGCTGAACGTGGCGATATCACCTTCTTTCATACCGGTGCGCCAGAGGATCCGCGCGCCGAGCCATTGCGGATGCATCGTTCTGAAATGCATCGTCGATCGCGCAACCGGAATCCCGATTGCCCGCATCTTCTCGCACAGCTCAACGAGAATATTGTCGATGAAGCGCTGCTCACGAACGTCATTCATCAACCAATCGAGGATTTTGCTTTGTTTCGTCGGCCAGCTGCCACGGTCGTCATTTTCCGAGCCGGCAATTGCCGCAATGGAAGATTGCATTTCTTTTACCCCACAAATTCTGTCGCCTGTCATCGGCTGTCTCAACGCCCCGCTTCGAAGTGCGAATATACGCGCCTTGCCGTTGGTCGGGAACGGCACTCGCGCGCATTTCGCGATTTTGCAAGCCGCGCGTTTCGCTATGGCGCAAGAGCGTTGAATCGGTCATATGCCTCATATGGTTCCGCAGCTTCCGTGGTGCAACATTTTGTCGGAAAGGCAAAGCATTGAGAGCATATTTGGCAGGTCCTGAGGTGTTCCTCCCCAATGCGCGGGAAGTCCTCGACCACAAGATTGCCTTGGCGCGCAGCTATGGCTTCACCCCTGTCTCGCCCGGCGATCTGGCCGTCCCGGAAACCGAAACGAGGCATCAACGCGGTCTCGCCATCAGCGCCATCAACGAGAGCCTGATGTCGAGCGCCGATCTGATCATTGCCAATCTGACGCCGTTTCGCGGCGTTGCGGCTGACATCGGCACCGCGTTCGAGTTGGGCTTCATGTGCGCCCGCGGCTGCCCGGCATTTGCCTTTTCCAACTGCACCGAGAATCATTTCGAGCGGGTCAGCGGCCTCTATGGCGGGGAAGTCCGCCTCGGTCCCGACGGCCGCCATCGCGGGCCTGATGGCTTCGCGCTGGAAAATTTCGATATGGCCGACAATCTGATGCTTGATGGTGGCATCGCGGCGCGCAACGGTGCGGTCATTACGCGGAAGGTGGCGCCGGATCGGCTCTTTCTCGATCTAACTGCGTTTGAAGAATGCCTTAACCTGGCCGCCGAAAGATTGCTGAAAACGGCCGCCAGCGCCTGATGTCTCTGGCGTATAAGCCGGTGCGTTTTCGATACCCGATGGTTCAGGATGAAACGCGCGCGGCACCCAGCGATAGTGCAAGCGCCTCAAGCTCTTCGTAGAGAGACTCCGCAAAGCTGCGCAGCACCGTCAGCTCGAACTCGTCGGCACCGGTACGTGCGACCTGCAGCGATATATGGCCGAAGAGCGTCATGGCCGTCCGCCCTTGCGGGAAGGTGGCCGGATGAAAGTCGACAGCCGTGCCCTTGCTCAGCAATTCGGCGGCACGCAGACCGGAGACGCCGATGCAGACGCGGCCATGGCTCTGGTCCGAGACGAAGGCGCTACCGGCAAGGGCATTGGAAAAATCCCGTACAAGGGCGTTGGGAAGCACGTTGTTGCCGGCAATGAACCATTGTCGATATCCGGCCGGACGCACAGCGCTGTCCTTGATGCCTGCCGCAGAAAGATGTGCCTCGAGATCTTCGGTCGTCGTTGCTCCCATCACATGCAGCAGATGACCCTCAGGCAGGGCTTCGAGCCGGATGTCCGGACCTTGCAAGGCGGCCTTGCCGGCAAGAACCGGCTTTTTTTGGGGAAGGTCAAGCATGGAGCTTCTCGTTTTCAGGATCGATGAAGACCGGGCTGCAGAGCTGCCCCTCGGTAAATTCGTTTCGAAGGCCGTTCCAGACCAAGACCTTTTCGCCGATCCGCTCCGGCCCGTTCTTGACCAGCGCGAGGCCGATCGTATGGCCGAGGCTCGGCGAAAAGGCGCTCGACGTGACATAGCCCTGATCGTTTTCCAGCGTTGCGGCCGCGCCCTCCGCCAAAATATGGGCGCCGGTGCGGAAGCTTGTCGCCGGATTGAGCGGCTTGACGCCGACGAGGCGGGGCCGATCGGCCGCCTGCAGGCCCTCGCGTGCGAGCATGGCCTTGCCGATGAAATCGGCCTTCGTCGGCGAAACCATGCGGGCAAAACCGAGATCCCCCGGCGTAACCGTGCCGTTGATCTCGGCATGGGTGACATGACCCTTTTCGATGCGCATGACGCCGAGCGCCTCGGCACCATAGGGGCAGATATCGTATTGCTGCCCGGCCTGCATGACGGCATCGGCGACAAACTCGCCGTAAGCCGCAGGCACAGCGAGCTCATAGGCGAGCTCGCCCGAAAACGAGATGCGAAAAAGCCGGCCTTCGAGCTTGCCGCCGAACAGCGTGACTGCGCGCGCACTCATGAAAGCGAAGGCTGCATCCGAGATGTCTTCATCAACGATCTCGGCGAGGATCGCACGGGATTTCGGGCCTGCGACCGCCATCTGCGCCCATTGATCGGTGGAGGAGGCAAAGTAGACGTCCAGTTCGGGCCAGAGCGTCTGAGCGCAGAATTCGAGGTGGGTCAGCACGCCGGCGGCAAGTGCCGTCGTCGTCGTCATGAAGAAATGCTCGTCGCCGAGGCGGCTGGTGGTGCCATCGTCATAGATCATGCCGTCTTCGCGCAACATGATGCCATAGCGCGCCTTGCCGACGGGCAGCTTGGCAAAACCGTTGCAATAGATGCGGTCGAGGAAGGCCGCCGCGTCCTTGCCGAAGATCTCGATCTTGCCGAGCGTCGAGACATCGCAGATGCCGGCATTCTTCCGGATATTCAGCACCTCGCGGTCGACGCTCTCGCGCCAGGTCTTTTCACCCTCGCGGGGGAACCAGGAGGAGCGATACCAGAGCCCGGTCTCGACAAAGACGGCGCCATTCTTCTTTGCCCAGCCATGCAGTGGCGATTTGCGCGCGGGCTGGAAGTGCTTGCCGCGCGACGCGCCGGTGAGCGCGCCGAAGGAAACCGGCGTGTAGAAGGGCCGGAATGTCGTGGTGCCGACCTCGGCGGGTGAAACCCCGCGGGCCTCGGCAAGGATGCCGATGGCATTGATATTGGAAAGCTTGCCCTGGTCGGTCGCCATGCCGTTGGTCGTATAGCGTTTGGCAAGCTCGACATGCCCATAACCCTCGCGCACCGCAAGGCCGAGATCTTTAAGGTGTACGTCGTTCTGGTAATCGACGAAGGCCTTGCCCTTGGCACCTTTGACGGACCACAGCGGCGAGGCGGCTGCCTGTACGTCTTCCCCAAGCTTGAAGGCCGGCTCCGCCTTGGCAAAGCCGATCGCCTCGAGCGCCTCAGCTGCCTTGCGCGCACCATCACCAAGGCAAGCCTCGGTCGAGGCAAGACCGGCAGCCGAGCCCGCAATGAGCAGTCCTTCCTGCCTTTCCGGGGCAAGGAAGGCTGCGTGCCTGTGGGACCATACCGGTCTTCCGCCGCGATGGCAGGCGAGATGAATGATCGGGCTCCAGCCGCCCGACATGGCAAGCGCATCGGCCTCGATATGTTGTGTGCCCGAGGCAGTGGCTACGGTCACGCGACGCAGCTGCTTGCCGCCATGCGCATCGATGATGCGGGCGTCGGAGACTATCGGAGCTCTACCCTTCCAAGTTTCGCTGGCTTTGGGGCGACTGTCGACGATGGCGGCAACCTCGACGCCGGCGGCCTCAAGATCGGCCGCCGTCTGGTAGCCTGACCGGTTCGTGGTGAAGACAACGGTCCGGTTGCCCGGCGCGACCGCCTGACGGTTCAGATAGCTGCGCATGGCGCCTGCCATCATGACACCCGGAATGTCGTTGCCGCCGAAGACGAGCGGCCGCTCTTCCGCGCCGGTAGCAAGAATGGCCTGTTTGGCGATGATGCGCCAAAAACGTTCGACCGGCCGGTGCGCATCGGGCGCTGCGACGTGCTTCTGCACGCGCTCGACGGCGCCGAAGACGTTGTCGTCGTACCAGCCGATGACGGTCGTGCGCGGCAGGCATTGGACATTCGGCAGGCTTTCGAGCTCCGTCAGAAAGTCACCCAGTGGTGACTCTTGATCGGCAAGCAGGCTGCCGCCAAGGGCAAAGCCTTCGTCGGCTAGCAACACGCGTGCGCCGGCACGTCCCGCCGTCAATGCGGCGGCAAGCCCCGTCGGACCTGCGCCGATGACCAGCAGGTCGCAATACGCCCAGCATTTCTCATAGGAATCAGGGTCGGTTTCGTAGGAAGCCTTGCCGAGGCCGGCGGCCTTGCGGATCAATGGTTCGTAGACCTTCTCCCAGAAGGCAGCGGGCCACATGAATGTCTTGTAGTAGAAGCCGGCGCTGAGGAAGGGCGACAGCAGCCCGTTGACGGCGCCGATATCGAAGCCGAGCGAGGGCCAGCGGTTCTGGCTGCGCGCAATCAGCCCATCATGGAGCTCGACCATCGTGGCACGGCTATTGGCTTCCGTGCGCCCGCCCGTGCCAGTTGCCACAAGGGCGTTAGGCTCGGCCGCGCCCGCCGTCAGGATGCCGCGCGGCCGATGATATTTAAAGCTGCGGCCCACGAGTTGAATGCCGTTGGCGAGCAGGGCGGAGGCAAGCGTATCGCCGGGGTAGCCCGTCAGCTCCGTGCCGTCGAAGCTGAAACGGACGCTCTTGGAGCGGTCGATCCGGCCGCCGGAAGAAAGGCGGAAGCTGGTCATGCCGGATCTCCGAGCTTGGCGAGCGCTGCGTCGCTCACGCCGTGGACCTTGTGCGTGACCGTGTCGCGCTCGACGATCAACCAGCGGCGGCAGCCGGAGGAATGGTGCCAATATTCCTTGTGTCGTCCTTTCGGATTGTCACGCAGATAGACGTAGTCGTACCAGGCGTCGGAACCGGCATCCGGCGCGGGACGACCGAGGTTCGCATCACCCTTGATGGTAAATTCCTCTTTGGGGCGAATGCCGCAGTGAGGGCAGGAAATCAGGCTTGCCATCTCGTCATGTCCTCAATGCAAGTTGGGCTGGGCGCCAACGCCCTTTTCATCGAGCTGATAGCCGCGCCGGAAACGGTCGAGCCGCAGTTCCCGCGCCGTTTCATGCGGCTCGTTGCGGGCGATCAGATGGGCGTAGCAGTAGCCGGAGGCCGGTGTGGCCTTGAAGCCGCCATAGCACCAGCCGGCGTTCAGATAGAGATTGTCGATATGGGTGCGGTCGATGATCGGCGAGCCGTCCATGCTCATGTCCATGACGCCGCCCCATGTGCGCAGGTAGCGCACGCGCGTCAGCGACGGTATCAAGGCGACGCCGGCCTCCGCGACATGCTCGACAGTCGCGAGATTGCCGCGCTGCGCATAGGAATTGTAACCGTCGATATCGCCGCCGAAGACGAGGCCGCCCTTGTCCGACTGCGATACGTAGAAATGCCCGGCGCCGAAGGTGACGACCGTGTCGATGAACGGCTTCAAGCCTTCGGAGACGAAAGCCTGAAGCACATGGCTTTCGATGGGCAGGCGCAGGCCGGCCATGTCGGCGACGACAGTGGAGTTGCCGGCCGCCGCCAGCGCCAGCTTGCCGCAGCCGATGAAGCCCTTGGTGGTTTCGACGCCGGTGACGCGGCCGTTCTCGCTGCGGATGCCGGTCACCTCGCAGCCGGTGATGATGTCGACCCCACGGCTATCGGCGCCGCGAGCATAACCCCAGGCGACGGCGTCGTGGCGCACCGTACCGCCGCGTGGTTGCAACAGGCCGCCCATGATCGGAAAGCGGGCATTGTCGAAATCGAGGAACGGCAGCTTCTTGCGCACGGCCTCCCGGTCGAGGAATTCGGCATCGACGCCATGCAGGCGCATGGCGTTGCCGCGCCGCGTATAGGCATCCCGCTGCGCGTCGGAATGAAAGAGATTGAGCACACCGCGCTGCGAAACCATCGCGTTGAAATTGAAATCCTGCTCCAGCCCTTCCCAGAGCTTCATCGACAGCTCGTAGAAGGGGTTGTTGCCGGGCAGCAGGTAGTTGGACCGGATGATCGTCGTGTTGCGGCCGATGTTGCCGGAGCCGAGATAGCCCTTTTCCAGCACGGCGACATTGGTGATGCCGAAGGTCTTGGCAAGGTAATAGGCCGTCGCCAGCCCATGGCCGCCACCACCGACGATGATGACGTCATAATGCGGCTTGGGTTCGGGCTGACGCCAGGCTGGAGTCCAGCCGGCATTGCCGCGAAGACCGTTGAGGAAAATGGAGAGAGCGGAATAGCGCATGGATGGATCCAAGTGGAATTGCGCTCATGATGACAGAGCGGGAAATGGTGACTTGCCAATTCGGGACATATTTCGATAGAAATAGGACATGTCTTCGATCGACGCGAAAAACGTCCAGCATATCGGCTTCATCCTGATCCCAGGATTCGCGCTGATGTCCTATGCCTCGGCGAGCGAGCCGCTGCGCGCCGCCAATCTTCTGGCCGGACGCGAGATCTATCGGCTGTCGACATTCTCACCTGATGGCGCACCTGCGTTGTCGTCGGCCGGTGTGGCCGTCCCGGCCGCACCGCTTCCGGGCCGTGGCTCCGGGCTTGGGACAGTCTTTGTCTGCGCGGGTGGATCGCCGCGAGATTGGCATTATCCAACGGTTTTGGCCTGTCTAAGGCAATTGGCGCGCGAAGGAGTGCGTATCGGCGGCATATCCGGCGGTCCCTATTTGCTCGCCGCAGCCGGGCTTTTGGCGGACCGCGACTTCACCATCCATTGGGAGCATGCGCCGGCGCTGCTCGAGTCTTTTCCGACGCTGTCGCCGCGCCAGGCCCGCTTCGTCGTCGACGGCAACCGCATTACCTGCGGCGGTGGTGTTGCGCCGCTCGATATGATGCATGTGCTGATCTCCGAGCGCATGGGACCGGACTTCGCCCGCCGTGTGAGCGACTGGTATCTCCACACGGAAGTCGGCGAACCAACAGCGCCGCAACGCGGTTCACTCGCCGAGCGCTATGGTGTCCACCATCCCGGTCTTCTAAGCGTGCTCGAGAAGATGGAGGAGACGATCGAGATGCCGTTGGATCGCGCAGCCATGGCGCGGATCGCCGGCGTGACGCCGCGCCATCTCGATCGGCTTTTTGCCGCGCATCTCGCCTCGACATTCCTCGATCAATATCGCCGTATCAGGCTCCAGCATGCCCGGCGGCTGCTCGAGCAAAGCCCCTTGTCCATTTCCGAAATCGCTGTTGCCACCGGCTTTTCCAGCGGCGCTCATTTCTCCCGAGCCTATCGCAACCTTTACGATATGGCCCCAAGCGAAACGCGCCGGTCGTAGTTTTCGTCGTAGTTGAGAAAATTTCACTGGGAAGATAGAGTTGATGCAGCAGGGCAAGACCGGAAAAGGATCGTGAATGAAGACCAAGCCGAACAAGACGTCGAGCGAGGACCATCCGCATGGCACGCGACCAGCGTTCGTGCAGGATCCGCATGCGGTTCGCGAGCCGAAGGTCAACAATCTCGAAATGGCGATCGGCCACGAGGTGCGCGCCTATCGTAAGAAGCTCGGCATCACGGTGACGGACCTGGCCGCGGCCACCGGTATTTCGCTTGGCATGCTCTCGAAGATCGAAAACGGCAACATCTCGCCATCGCTGACGACACTGCAATCGCTGTCGCGTGCGCTTGGCGTGCCGCTGACGGCCTTCTTTCGCCGCTACGAGGAGCCGCGCAATGCGGTCTTCGTCAAGGCGGGGCAGGGCATAGAGCTTGAACGACGCGGCACGCGCGCCGGCCATCAATATAATCTGCTCGGCCATATCGACAACAATTCCAGCGGCGTCATCGTCGAGCCCTATCTCATCACGCTGACGGCCGATTCCGATGTCTTCCCGACCTTCCAGCACGAGGGCATGGAATTCCTCTATATGCTCGAAGGCGAGGTGATCTATCGCCATGGCGACCAACTCTTCCCGATGCAGCCCGGCGATAGCCTGTTCTTTGACGCCGACGCGCCGCACGGCCCGGAAGTCCTGGTGAAACTGCCAAGCAAATACCTGTCGATTATCAGCTATCCACAGCGCGGCAAGACCGAATAACTTGCCTTAAAAGAAAAAAATATTCTTTTGGGTTGAAATCTGAAAACAGACCTGATAGCCATTTTGCAGACGCGAAATGGAGGGTCTGATCATGTGCGGAATTGTGGGTCTCTTCCTGAAAGACAAAAGCCTCGAGCCGGAGCTCGGCTCGCTTCTTTCGTCCATGCTTGTCACGATGACCGATCGCGGGCCGGATAGCGCCGGCATCGCGATTTACGGCGGCGCCAACGGCAACAAGGCGAAGATTACGATCCAATCGGCCAGCCCGGCAAAGGACTTCGACGACCTCGAGCATGATCTGAGGCGCGCGCTGGATGCGCCGGTGTCGGTCGAGGTCAAAAGCACTCATGCTGTCATCACGCTCGCGAAGGATAAGCTCGACGAGGGCCGGGCGGCGCTCGCGACGCTGCGCCCCGATGTCCGGGTGATGAGCAGCGGCGATGCCATCGAGATCTACAAGGAGACCGGCCTGCCGAAGGACGTCATCTCCCGTTTCGGCGTCTCCTCCATGTCCGGAACGCATGGCATCGGCCATACCCGTATGGCGACGGAATCGGCGGTTACGACGCTGGGCGCCCATCCGTTCTCGACCGGCTCCGATCAATGTCTGGTCCACAACGGGTCGCTGTCGAACCACAACAACCTGCGCCGCGAACTCGTGCGTGAGGGCATGACCTTCGAGACGCAGAACGACACCGAAGTCGCCGCCGCTTATCTGACGGCCGAGATGGCCAAGGGCAAGGATCTCGGCGAGGCGCTGACCGGCGCGCTCAGCGATCTCGACGGTTTCTTTACTTTCGTTGTGGGAACGAAGTCTGGCTTCGGCGTCGTTCGCGATCCCATCGCCTGCAAGCCGGCAGTCATGGCCGAAACCGATCGGTATGTTGCTTTCGGCTCCGAATATCGTGCGCTCGTAAACCTGCCTGGCATCGAGGATGCCCGCATCTGGGAACCCGAACCGGCCACCGTCTATTTCTGGGATCACGAAAAGGCCGCCTAATCCAGTCTTGGCGCAATCGAGAGAGTTCTTTCATGCCAGTTTTCGATCTATCCGTTACCTCGCTGCGCGAATTTAACAGCATGCTTCACAGCCTTGCAGCTGGTGCCAATGATACTGCCTTCGAAGTCGTCAATCCGCGAGGCCATCACGCGGTGGCCGTCGGCATCGATGCTCCCGTCACCGTCGATATCAAGGGTTCCGTCGGCTATTATTGCGCCGGCATGAACGATGGCGGCAACGTCACGGTGCATGGCTCCGCCGGACCGGGTGTCGCTGAGAACATGATGTCGGGCACCGTTGTCATCGAAGGCGATGCGAGCCAATATGCAGGGGCGACCGGCCAGGGGGGCCTCCTGGTCATCAAGGGCAACGCGGCGTCGCGTTGCGGCATCTCGATGAAGGGCATCGATATCGTCGTGCACGGCAATATCGGCCATATGTCCGCCTTCATGGGTCAATCAGGCCACCTTGTCGTGCTCGGCGATGCGGGCGATGCGTTGGGCGACAGCCTCTATGAGGCAAAACTTTTCGTTCGCGGCTCGGTCAAGAGCCTCGGCTCGGACTGCATCGAAAAGGAAATGCGCCAGGAGCATCTCGAGAAGCTTGCCGAGCTTCTCGACAAGGCAGGCGTCAGCGGTGTCAGGCCGGAAGAGTTCAAGCGTTACGGATCGGCGCGCAAACTCTATAATTTCAACATCGACAATGCCGACGCGTATTGAGGCGAAAGAGACATCATGAGCTATCACAATCCTTTTACGCCGCCACGCAAATCAGCAACCTTCGACGACCATACCCTGGCCGAAATCCGCCGTGCGGCGGCGACCGGCATCTACGACATTCGCGGCGCCGGCACGAAGCGCAAGGTGCCGCATTTCGACGATCTTCTCTTCCTCGGTGCGTCGATCTCCCGCTATCCGCTCGAAGGCTATCGCGAGAAATGCGATACGACAGTCGTTCTCGGCAGCCGCTTTGCCAAGAAGCCCATCACTCTCAAGACCCCGATCACCATTGCAGGCATGAGCTTCGGCGCCTTGTCCGGCAACGCCAAGGAAGCGCTCGGCCGCGGCGCCACGCTTGCGGGCACGTCGACCACGACCGGCGATGGCGGCATGACGGATGAGGAACGCGGCCATTCGCAAACCCTCGTCTATCAATATCTCCCTTCGCGCTACGGCATGAATCCGAAGGATTTGCGCCGCGCCGATGCGATCGAAGTGGTGGTTGGCCAGGGCGCAAAGCCCGGCGGCGGCGGCATGCTGCTCGGCCAGAAGATTTCGGACCGCGTCGCTCACATGCGCAATCTGCCGAAAGGCATCGACCAGCGCTCGGCCTGCCGTCATCCGGACTGGACCGGTCCCGACGATCTTGAAATCAAGCTCATGGAGCTGCGCGAGATCACCGACTGGGAAAAGCCGATCTATGTGAAGGTTGGTGGTGCGCGTCCCTATTACGATACGGCTTTGGCCGTGAAGGCCGGCGCCGACGTCGTCGTCCTTGACGGCATGCAGGGCGGCACGGCCGCGACCCAGGACGTCTTCATCGAAAATGTCGGTATGCCCACACTTGCCTGCATTCGCCCGGCCGTCCAGGCACTGCAGGATCTTGGCATGCACCGCAAGGTGCAACTGATCATCTCCGGCGGTATTCGCTCCGGCGCGGACGTCGCGAAAGCACTGGCGCTTGGCGCCGATGCGGTTGCCATCGGCACGGCAGCGCTGGTTGCGCTCGGCGATAACGATCCGCGCTGGGAGGAAGAATATCAGAAGCTCGGCACGACTGCCGGTGCCTATGACGACTGGCATGAAGGCAAGGATCCGGCCGGCATTACTACGCAGGATCCGGAGCTCGCCGCGCGGCTCGACCCGGTCGCGGCGGGCCGTCGTCTTGCCAATTATCTCAAGGTCATGACGCTCGAAGCGCAGACGATCGCGCGCGCCTGCGGCAAGAACCATCTGCATAATCTGGAACCGGAAGATCTGTGTGCGTTGACGATGGAAGCGGCCGCCATGGCGCAGATTCCACTTGCCGGCACGAATTGGTATCCGGGCAAGGGAGGCTATTGAATTTCCGACCGGGCCGAAGAGCCCGGCGGCTTCACGCATAAACCGAAGTGTCTCTGAGAAATCCAAAGGGGAACGAGAATGACACTGGACCTTGCTGCTTTTGCGAAAGACAAAGGCATCAAATATTTCATGATCAGCTATACCGATCTTTTTTCCGGCCAACGTGCCAAGCTGGTGCCGGCGCAGGCGATTGCCGGCATGCAGGAAGAGGGCGCTGGTTTTGCCGGCTTCGCCACCTGGCTCGATATGACGCCTGCCCATCCCGATCTTTTCGCCGTGCCGGACGCGTCCTCCGTTATCCAGCTCCCATGGAAGAAGGATGTTGCCTGGGTCGCGGCCGATTGCATGATGGAAGGCGAGTTGGTCGCCCAGGCGCCGCGCAACGTGCTGAAGAAGCTCGTCAAGCAGGCTGAAGCCGAAGGCAAGCGGGTCAAGACCGGTGTCGAAGCCGAATTCTTCCTGATCACCGCCGATGGCTCGAAGATTTCGGATGAATACGACACCGCCGAAAAGCCCTGCTACGACCAGCAGGCCGTCATGCGCCGTTACGACGTCATCGCCGAGATCTGCGACTACATGCTGGAACTCGGCTGGGGCGCCTATCAAAACGACCACGAGGACGCCAACGGCCAGTTCGAGATGAACTGGGAGTTCGACGATGCCTTGAAGACCGCCGACAAGCACTCCTTCTTCAAGTTCATGGTCAAGTCGGTCGCCGAGAAGCACGGACTGCGCGCCACCTTCATGCCGAAGCCCTTCAAGGGTCTCACAGGCAATGGCTGCCACTGCCATGTTTCCGTGTGGAGCAATGACGGCAAGACCAACGTCTTCGCCGACAGGGAAGCGGAATTCGGTCTTTCGACCGAAGGCAGGCACTTCCTCGGCGGCATCATGAAGCATGCCTCGTCGCTGGCGGCCATCACCAATCCGACAGTCAATTCCTACAAGCGCATCAACGCGCCGCGCACGACATCGGGCGCTACATGGTCGCCGAATACGGTGACCTGGACCGGCAACAACCGCACTCACATGGTGCGTGTGCCCGGTCCCGGCCGTTTCGAACTGCGCCTGCCCGATGGGGCGGTCAATCCCTATCTGCTCCAGGCGATCATCATCGCGGCCGGCCTCGACGGTTTGCGCAACAAGGCCGATCCCGGCCCGCATCACAATATCGACATGTATGCGGAGGGTCACCTGGTGAAGGATGCGCCGCGCCTGCCGCTCAATCTGCTCGATGCGCTGCGGGCCTATGATGAGGACGAGGGCCTGAAGGAGGCGATCGGCTCCGAGTTTTCCGCTGCCTATCTGAAGCTCAAGCATCAGGAATGGAACGCCTACTGCTCGCATTTCACGCAGTGGGAGCGCGACAGCACGCTCGATATCTGAGCGCGGAGCGGACGATTGCCCGAATAAGCGCATGCGCTGGAGTATCAAGCTCCGGCGCGGGCGCGGATTTTTGGCCGGGACGGCGGAGGAAGATCACCATGAAGAACTATGTACTGACTGTATCGTGCCAGTCGACGCGCGGGATCGTTGCGGCGATAGCCAATTATCTGGCCGACCAGGGCTGCAACATCGTCGATTCCAGCCAGTTCGACGATCTCGA
>Ga0105240_10000218_pt1 | contig 115562 bp, 100 predicted proteins | sample KBSC54metaG_FD_80426 | JGI IMG/M metagenome (GOLD analysis project Ga0105240, IMG submission 80426) | Corn rhizosphere microbial communities from Kellogg Biological Station, Michigan, USA - KBS C5-4 metaG | ecosystem: Host-associated > Plants > Roots > Rhizosphere > Soil | place: Michigan...
CCGCATCGTTAAATGGGTATAATCCTGCATGCGACAGTTCCTTTATTCTGTTAGTCATCGTTCCGAAGACAATGAATATACAGCAATTTCGGAAACTGTCGCACTTCTAATTAGAATTCACCGGCAGAAGATATGCTTAGTTTATTAATACTAATACAATATTGGTTAATTTTTTGGAAATATAAGCCCCCTCCTCTCTGAGTTAATTTGAGTGACTGAGGGAATTCCTAAAAATTGATCTGGGTTAAGATATGAAAAAATACGGTTTTTATCATAATAAGGCGACTTAGGTTTAATTTGGCTTAAGCGGTCATTTAGCCAATTATTCATAGAGTTGCCTTTGTCGAAATAATCTCTAATGAAAAACTGCAAGACATGAATAATGAAACGCATTAATCGAGTCAATTTTTTATCTGATTTAGGTTGATATTGTTTAATGTTATCTTCCAAGCTAGCGAGAATTTCTTTTTCATGGTGTTCCTGTTCGATACAAGCTTTGGCCTTCATTGGGTTGTTGAGCTTATCCAACGAACTTAAGAATCGCTCCCTACTTTCTGATAAGCTATTTTGCTTTTCCTTGATTGCATTTCGCAAATGAATTAAATCAGAGACGTATTCTTCTTCATCGGCACTAGCTTGTAATAGTTTATTATCAAGATGGTCAAGAATTTGATCTAAATTATCTTCGATGTCCTGGGATTGAATTTTCTTTAAATAGATCATTTTTTCAATTGCTGAAAAATTTTGCAAATCCAAGCGCTTGGATAAGGTAGGCGTTGTTTTCCAAAAAAACTCCAGGCTATAGTCAGAATAATCTAAATTGATTGCCTCATAATCTTCTGCTAGATCAGTAAAATCTAAGTCGATCTCATCCCAGGCTTCCATTATCTCATCAAATTTAGATTTTTTAAAACCATTTTTTGTTTTTACTCTAGCCTGATTTTCGATGGAGGATATTTTATGAATAAGTTTCTGAAATTGCTCAAAATTATCCTCAAAGTTATCATCATACCCAGCTTTATTCATATTCTCATACAATTCCTTGGCTAATTGTTGCCCTTCTGTGACCCAGCTAGCAAAGATTGCTTGTGAAATTTCTGATTCTCCTTCGAATAATGCTTCTTCTAAGAAAGATTGATCGTGATTAGCATTGGCTTTGATTACGATGTTACTTAGATTTTCTGAGATCTTACTGAGTTGATCAGCTGCTTTATCTAATAAGATCCCTAGTTTGTGAATAAATTTATCTTTAATTGGGCAAGATAAATCCTCTGAGCTAATATCTTCTAACTGTGAATCTTTGGAGCCTGGAAGTTGAACAAGATAATTTTTTAAATTAGCTGCATCTTGTATTCCTATTTCCTTCAGTACGCCTATGGCATAGCTCTTACAATTAAATTTCAATTGTTGATAATCGGGCCCGCCAACTAATTCTATGTCTTCGTCAGAAAGAGTCACCGATGAGCTATTTAGATTCCTGTCTCGATTCAGAATATTAAAAAATTTTTTGACTTCCATCTCAGAAATTTCATAAGTTTTATGTTTAATAGTTTGGTGACCATATAAGACTCTGCTCGCATTCGCTTCTTCACGAATATGACCCTTATGCCGGGTATAAAAGTGAACTTCATTATCTTTCACTGCTGGGGAGTAGGCAAAACCTAATTCACAAATAATCTTCGCTGGTCCAGAGGGTTGATCCTGCTGGGAGAGCATCAAGGCGGCATGATCTTTAATTTCAATGTAACTTAAATAATATTGAGACATACAGCTATTCCTCGTTTTATAGTGATTAGAATAGCTGCTTAAGCTTAAGGGAATCTGAAGGGCACCTCTAGAAATTCAGGTTTTAGCTCACCCTTCAGGATTATTTAGCCAATTTAATTTATATTAAAAACTGTATCAATTATTGAGAATTTACAATCTACTTACAGTAAAATAGGTAAAAAATTACTTTATAGGATAGGATAAAATGAAACAATTAGGATTTTTTGATCTGGCAAATCGGTATGAGCAACTGTCTAATCAAGGAGATCCCTTAGAAAGATTAAATACAGCAGTAGACTGGAAGATATTTATCCCTCTTATTAACCGTGCCTTTGACAAGACCAGGAAAAGCTCTGCCGGAAGAAAGCCTTTTAATCGGCTTATGATGTTTAAAATACTATTGCTTCAAGGTCTCTATAACCTATCCGATGCCCAAGCAGAATATCAGATCAAAGATCGCTTAAGTTTCATGAGGTTTTTGGGATTAGCTTTAGGAGATACTATTCCTGATGAAAAGACCATCTGGGCATTCCGGGAAATTCTTTCAGAGACAAAAACCTTAGATAAATTATTTTCACGTTTTGATCGATACCTGGAGCAAAAGGGTTTATTTGCTGAGCTAGGTCATATTGTTGATGCCAGTATTATAGAGGCTCCAAAACAAAGAAACAGCAAAGAGGATAATGCTAAAATTAAAGAAGGAGAAGTCCCGGAAGATTTTATTAGAAATCCTCATAAGATAAGACAAAAAGATATCGATGCTCGCTGGAACGTTAAAGGTGGAAAAACTTATTATGGGTATAAGAACCATATTAATGTAGATGCTAAAAATAAGATTATTCGCTCTTATGAAGTGACAGATGCTGCCAGTGCTGATAAATGGCAGTTAGAGAATTTGCTGAATAAAGTCTCGAATAATGAAAAGAAGGTGTGGGCTGATAATGCTTATTATTCTGAAGATCAAGAAAAGCGACTGAGGGAAAGGGGGTACAAAAGTCGTATATTAAACCGCGGAAAACATTTTTCAGAATCGTCTACCATTGGCAGAGAAAATAGCCGTCGAGCGAAAATTAGGAAACGTGTAGAACACGTATTTGGGTTTATGCAAAACTCGATGAAAGGAAAGTTTATTCGTACGATAGGACTAGTGAGAGCGAAGACAAAAGTAGGGCTAATGAATTTGGTTTATAACCTCTGTCGTTATGAGCAGCTATGTAGGATAAGTGTGCCCTGTTAGAGGTAAAACCCCGCTTTGCTCTGGGTATTCTCAGACAAAGCGGAGAATAAAGGGAATAGAAACTGTTATTTTCATCGAAAAAATAATAAAAACACTCAATTAACTGAAAAATTCTTAAAAACCTGAATTTCTAGAGGTGCCCTGAAGTAATTCTTAAGGTAGGCTTAAAATAGTGAGCCCATGCTGTCAGCACAGGCTCATTAGATGATATTAGTGAATATCGCGAAGGGTTTTTTCAATAAACTGAGAGACTCTCAACAGGTCTTTGCGAGCTTTTGACTGCAAGGCATGACATTGATTCTGTTGGGTATGAGTCTTGCGCAGTTTTTTATGCAAGGCAGTAGAGTGCTTGCCATTACTCATCAAGGATTTACTGCTTTTGGCTTTTTTCAGGAAAGCCTTGGTTTCGCTGTTATGACGATTGACAGCTTGTTGTAGACCTCTAAGCGCCTTCGCCACTTTTTTCTTAACGGATTTCCATTTACGGGTATCAGTCGTCCAACGAGTATGATCTTTTTTCCATTTTCCGTGTTCTCTTGAAATAGCCATTTTGTTTCTCCTTCCTTTTATAATAACTATATTTATTATAACAAATATTAAGAATTTACTCCAAAAAACTGGGTTTCTGTACGCAAATACTGCAAATATGATGAAAAATAAACGGCATTAAAATCAGTAGGTTATTCAGTTCCGTCATTGCGAAGCGGTGTCGCACAGAACGCTCCTCGCGGCTTCGGCTGGCTTCACAATGACGGTTTGCCCTCCTCTAATCTTACTTACATGGAGGTTTTCATTTCCAAGCTAGATGAAGGGATGGCCCTTTCTAATAAGGGGATAGCATTTTGAGAAGGCTTCTTTAAAGTAAACAGGGTATCTCTACCGTTTCTATATATCCATGGTGTGGCTGTTTCCCTAGGCTTAACACAAGCCTTTGGTGTCAGTGGGGATTCTAATGAAAGTGTCACCGCAGGATCATTATTATTGATGGCTTTCTTGTATTGGGCCTCAACATCGTCCTGGATAGCTTTAAATTCTTCGATGATTCTTTCCAGAAAATATTGTTGTGTTTGCTTAAATGGCCAGCCCAAGCTAATCCTTTTTCGCCAGCTGAAACTCCATTGTGGGCGTTCTGTCTCAGCTTTACCTTGCATAATACGGATTTGTAGGTTGATGGCCTTAACCTTTAAACGAAGATCATTTCCTTGGGTTGGCTTTTTATGGATTGCATTTTCAAATTTCTCCAATAAGCTTTTTAGCCGAGAATAATCATCTTCATGACGTTCAAGATATCCTGTTCTCCATTTGGAAAAATTTTCAGTGGGAAATAAGATCTTGATAAGTGTGGCAATAAACCCTCTTTTAACCTGGCCTTGTTCTAAGAGGGGTTCATCCAGATTGATGCTACTAATATTATCATTTTCTAGGCTATGGTCGAAGTGTTCAAGGGTGATGAATTTAAGATGTGGGTTATAGCGGTTGTAGCCAGGGTTGAAACGATTAAGATGCTGCAATAAGGAATTAAAAAAGTTTGCCTTTAGTTTCTCGGCTTGAAAGAGTTTCTCTAGGGTATATTTTTCTAATGCCATAGATGTAGTCAAGATATTCTTTCTAATCGCTTCACTGAATTGCAAAAATTCTTTTTTTACTGCCTTTACTTTCTCATAATTTTGGATAACTGCATCGTTGATTTGATCTTCAAATCGATCACGCTTAAATTGTTGGTCTTCATCGAGCGCTTTAAATTCTTTCTCGAATGCTTTAAATTCACTGTTAATTAAGCTTAGCAGGCCTTCTAGGCAAAGTTTGCCAGGTTTATTGCCATAGATCCAGTGCTCTCCTTCTAGGCAAATTAAGTCAATTGCTTTAATTAAAATTGTTCTGAGAGGAGCCAAACGGATACCGCTGCTCAAGGTTTTTTGAAGATCGGCTAAATAAGATAAACCTTCAGGGCCCTCCAACCAAGGGGCCAAACCAAAGGAAGAATGATTGAATTCAAATTCTTTAGGATTGAAAGCTTGATCGAAATATTGGGTATGTGAGAAATTCACGGGTTTTTCATTTTTGAATTCGGGTATATCAAGATGAGGACCAGCCAAGGCAAGTGCTTCACCTAACATAGCCCCATGAGGGTGGCTCTTGAGCTCTTCATATGAAGAATCGGGCCGATTTTTTATATAATCTTGAGCACTAAAATCTTGATTGTATACTTTGCTGCTACTAGCATAATAAGTATAGCGGAAAAGGCAGTCTAGTAGCTTACCAATAAGATCTTTGCAATTATTTAATTGTTCTTTAATACCAGTTCGTTCACTTTCTCTTGCAATGAAGACCTCGCAAGAGCGTAATTGTCGCCTGATTGCTCTAAGGGCTTTAAATTTATTGTGCTCACGGTAAAAAGTGCCCTGTTGAAAAACAGTATTACCATCGATAAGCTTGTTAAGGTATTCAATACGATGTTTAATTTTTTCTAGATCATCTTTATTAAAATCATACACCGGTAATTGCAGGGTGACAAATTGGAGCAGTTCATCAAAACATAATTCTATCAAATCGCCGGGTGAACCACTGCCAAACCAGCGGGTTCTTCGCTCGGTAATATAATTTGAGATAATTTCAATCATGGTGGTGACTTGATGATGAAATTTGCCGTTGGGTTTTTTCCGTGCCTGAAGATCTTCAACGCGCTTGATGTAAGCCTGGCTTCCTTTGATCATATAATGTGTGGGCTTATTATCGCTGAGCCCCCAATCGGTTGGTGCATTGACAGGTTCTTCTGGATTGATCGTTAGACTTTGAGTATATATTTTTTTTAACTCTTCCAGTCTATTTTGTTGATCTTTCGAATAGATTGCTTGTGACCACCATCCCATGCTTTTATCTCCTTGAGGTTACAGTAAGTTAGTAGAAATATGTATCTATAGACATGACAGCTTTTAGGTTTTGCAGTATAATTTTTTATCATTTTGATGAAAATAAGGAAGGTCCTGGTGAAGGGAACAATAAGATGCTGTTACTATTGCTCAAACATAAAATCTTGAGCATTATTCCTGCGGTAATTTATTTCTTAATCTGCGGTATTATACAGTCGGTCTTAGCATTAGTAAAGAGATGTTGTTTGGGGGGGGTAGATATTAGGAATATATAATACTTTTAGTTGCAAGGGGAGGTGAGATAGCGATTAGGCGACTAGATCCAAGGATGGAGTCGGGATGGCACAGGGATGTGCCGTGGAGCTTAATTGCTATCTCACCTCCCCCTGCAACTAAAAGACTAATTAGTACGGTAATATCACTACCTTGGTTCCCACACTCGCAAAATTATATCGTAACCATTCAGCATCGGGAATTCTCATATGTATACATCCATGGCTGATATTATTCTCTCCCAAAATATGATCAGGCGAACCATGCAGGGACTCCCCATTATGGAAATACATACAATAAGGCATTAAGGCACCGCCCGTGGGGATAGGATAAATTTTTGAGGCACAACTCACATCACCCATGGCATAGATCTTGAAGGTCCCAATGGTAGTACGACAGGAGCTGCCTTCATCGGGACAATAATTAGCACCTGCATTGGCAATACCACCACGAACAAAATCACCATTATTGTAAGCTGCCCAAGCATATAGTTTAGGATCAACCACAATAACCTTGCCTGTCGAAAAAGTCGTATGTTGAGGCATAGCGGATGAGTATTTAGATTCATCATAAATCCTGGCGTAAGGGTACTCGCCGCTAGAATAGCCTACTCGATTATTGCTGCAGGCATTTAAGGAGGAAAAAATAAATATGAAGCAAACATACCATAACCACTTCTTCACCGCTGCACTCCTTCTTATTTTTTATCCTAATTTAATTATACCGCTCCATTTTTCTATCTAAGACTCTTGAAAGTAGATTTAGGCCTGATCTAGGTTATTTAATGGGCAGCTTAAGGTTAAAGTTACGCTTTAAAACCATATTTCTAAAAATCAAAAACCAGGTTTGAATACCTTAAGAAATCATTTGTTTTAATTATCAATTAGATCTTAGCCATTTTTAATAGTGCATTGATTAAGCAGGGCTTTCTTGCTGCTCTTCCCAACCTGTTTCTTTGCGATGGGTTTGGGCAATTAACATATATATCGCAGGAACCACAAATAAGGTAAATAAAGTCCCTATGGAGATACCAGTGGCAATGACAAGGCCAATATTAAAACGGCTGACAGCACCAGCGCCTGAGGCGGTGATCAGCGGTATAACGCCTAGAACCATTGCCGCAGTGGTCATGAGAATGGGACGCAAGCGTAACGAGGCTGCCATCACTAGAGCCTCTCTTTTATTTTTACCTTCCATTTGTAAGTCATTAGCGAATTGCACGATTAAAATACCATGCTTGCTAATCAGACCAATCAAGGTGACCAAGCCAACCTCTGTATAAATATTTAAACTGGCCCCTCCTACTCCCAAACAAATAAAGATCAAAGCCCCGCAAATAGACATAGGAACACTGATCAAGACAATTAAGGGATCACGAAAACTTTCAAAAAGGGCTGCCAAAGAAAGAAAAATAATAATCAGTGCAAAGAAAAAAGTAACAATTAAGGCCGCACTCTCTTGCACAAACTGTCTAGATTGACCGCCATAATCAACGGTAAAACCCTGAGGTAGGACCCGGGCAGCAATTTTATTTAAAGAATTGAGAGCCTCTCCCATGGTAACGCCGGGGATAGGTACGGCAGATAAAGTGGCTGAATTCAATTGTTGGAAGTGATTTAATGATTCTGGCACTACAGTAGTTTTGATTTGGGCCACAGTGGACAGTGGAATAACCGATCCCGTCCGCGTGGCAATATAATAATTTAAGAGCTGATTATTATTGATGCGCTGCATCCGCATCATCTGTGGAATTACTTGGTAAGAGCGGCCAGCAAAATTGAAATAATTGATATAACCTTGACTTAAGCCGCCTGCCAGAACATTGCCCAAATCTTGCATGGTTAAACCAAATTCTGCAGCTTTATCACGATTGAGTAAAATACTGGTTTGTGCCTTATCAATTTTAAGATCTGTATCAAAAAACATAAAGAGACCGCTAGTTGCCACTTCAGCCATAAAAGCTTGATTCACTTCGTTGATACGATCAAAAGAGTCTGTTCCCGTAATAGCAAATTGAATCGGTAAACCTCTGGAGCCTGGTAAGGGCGGCAATTGGAAAGCAGCAATAATGCCGCCAGTGATTTTATTCAAGCCCTCTTGCACTAAGGGTTGCAATTCATTTGAAGTCCGTTTTCTTTGATCCCAAGGTTTTAAATTCATGCCGATAATGCTGGTATTCAAACCACTGATTCCATCAATCTGGAATACGCGCAGTGTTTCGGGGAAGCTCATATAAAGCTTGTTAACCTGATTAGCATAAAGTTGGGTTTGACCCAGAGTGGCATTGGGAGCGGCAGTGAGCTGTGAAATGATAATGCCTTGATCCTCAATGGGAGCAAGCTCAGATTGAGAAGTTGTAAATAGAAAGCCAATGCTCAGGAGGATGATGATGGCAAAAACCAAAGTGACGGCAATGGTATCCAGAGAGCTTTGTAATACCTTTTCGTATTTTATGCGTAAGTTTTCAAAATGCTTGTCAATAAAATGGATTAAGCCTTGGCCATTATTATGATTGAGCTTTAAAAGTTTGGAGCACATCATGGGTGAAAGTGTGAGGGCAATGATTGCAGAGATGCCCACTGATCCTGCTAAAGTGAAGGCAAATTCTGTGAACAAGGCGCCTGTCAAACCATTCATAAAGCCAATAGGAACATAGACAGCGATAAGTACCACAGAAATGGCGATAATAGGATTAGCTAATTCTCTGGCACCCTGTATAGCTGCTTTGAGTTTAGGTACGCCCTCTTCCATATGCCTTTGTACATTCTCAACCACAATAATTGCATCATCCACAACCAAACCAATAGCCAAGACCAGGGCCAACAAGGTGAGTAAGTTAATGGAATAGCCAAGAATGAGCATGATGAAAAAAGCACCAATCAACGATAAGGGAATAGCAACCACAGGGATAAGTACAGAGCGGAAGGATCCCAAAAAGAGGTAGATAACAACGGTCACAATAACCAAAGCTTCTAATAATGAATGAATGACTTCATGGATAGAGCTATTAACAAAATCTGAGGTGTCATAAACAATTTTGCCTCCCAAGCCTTGGGGCAATTGATTCACAATATTGGGAAATTCCTTTTTGACCGCATTGACTACATCTAATAAATTTGCTGAAGGAGTAACCTGAATACCAATATATACCGCAGATTGCCCATTAAAGCTCACCTCTGTGTCGTAATTCGTTGCACCCAAGGAAACTTTGGCCACATCTTCTAGACGTATAATGGCCCCATTTTGGGCTTTGATAATTAATTTACGAAATTGAGCGACAGTGCTTAAACCAGTACTGGCAGAAAGATTCACTGTAAACATCGTGCCATCTGTTCGGCCTACTGCTGAAATAAAATCATTATTGGCTAAGGCATTGGAAACATCAGCTGAGGTCAACCCAAATCCTGCTAGTTTGGCGGGATCCAGCCAAATGCGCATAGCGAATGGTCGGTTGCCTAGAATTTCTGCGACCTGGACTCCATTGATGGCTTGTAATTTAGGTTGCACGACCCGTGTTAAATAATCAGAAATCTGGTTATTAGCTAGGATCTTGCTATAAAAACCCAAGTATAAGGCATCAATAGTTTCACCAATAGATATGGTAATAACGGGCAATTGTGCTTCTTTCGGCAGTTGATTTAAAACGGCATTAACCTTGGTGTTAATATCCGCCAGAGCTTTGTTGGGATCATAGTTCAAGCGTAAATTAATAGTAATGGTACTGAGATTCTGAGTACTGGTAGAAGTCATGTAATCTATCCCCGAGGCTTGGGCGATAGAGTTCTCGAAAGGCGTGGTGATAAAACCAGCTACTACTGCAGGATCAGCGCCAGTATAAGTCGTTGAGACGGTGACCACAGCATTTTCAGTGTAAGGATATTGTCGAATTGGAAGAGACCCAATGGAGCGTAGACCCAAGGCAAGGATGAATAAACTGATCACTGTTGCCAGTACAGGACGCTTAATAAAGAGATCAGTATAATGCATAGTTAATGTTCATCCGATACCGTGGGGTTAGGGCTGTTAGCGGGTACAATATTATTATTAATTGCGACCCGACTACCATTTTTTAATTTTAATTGGCCACTGGTAACAACCTGATCCCCTTCTTTAAGACCGGTCAAAATAGCAACTTGATCACCACGAGTATCACCCGTCGTGACAAAAGTTTGGGTGGCTGTTAATTCGAGTTTCCCTTTGTTATCCAGGTCACTTTCTTTAATGATATAAACTAATTCTCCGTAGGGATTAAAGCTAATTGCAGTTTGTGGCAAGGTAATATAACGGTGCGGGCTTTCAATATCGATGAGGATATTAGCAAACATACCAGGAACCAATTCATATTGTGGATTGGGAATCGTGGCTTCGACCAAGACGTTGCGGGTTGTGGTATCTACACCAGGATTGATGGTGGTGATTTTGCCCTTAAATTTTTTGTTGGGATAAGTGTCAGAAGTGATAGTTACCTGATTCCCTACTTTGATTTGCGCTAAGGCTTGCTGGGGTAAATTAAAATCAGCGTAAATGGGATCCAGTGTTTGCAACATCACAATGGAATCACCCGGATTGACGTATTGCCCCGGATTCACGAGGTTAATTCCCAAGCGGCCTGCGAAAGGTGCGCGAATAGTTTTTTTGGCGACTGTAGCAGCTTGCTGAGCCACTTGGGCACGTAAACTTTTGAGATTAGCGGCATCGGTATCTAAGGTTTGCTTGCTAACAGCTTTGACAGCATATTGTGCCTTGTCGCGCAAGTAGGTGACTTTGGCCAGCTCGGCATTGGCTTCAAGAGAATGTAATAAAGCGGTATCACTATTGGCATTCAATTGTACCAATAAGGCATGTTGTTGTACGGGAGCACCCGGAGTAAAGTAAATCGCCTGTACCAAACCAGCTAATTCGGTGGTGACATTGACACCCTTGATGGCTCGTAAGCTTCCTGTCGCTGTGATTTGTGGCTGCCATAAATCATATTCTGCCCGCGTTGAGGAGACTGAAATGAGGGGCGATTGATTCGCAGCCAGGAACATTTTTAGCATCAAGGCAGCAAAAGCTTTGTACCCAATAATGCCGCCAAATAAAACGGCCATCGAGATGAGCATGACACGCATGCGTTTTTTTGTTAATTGATCTAATTCCATTCAAGCTCCTTTATATTGAGACTTGGCCTTCATTTTCTCATTGACTCCCCTATTCCACCACCCTCCCCCGAGTGCTTGAAAGAGAGCAATGGTATCAGTATACCGCGATGCCTGCGCTTGGATACGGCCAATTTTAGTTTGTTGATATTGTCTTTCCGCATTTAATAAGGAAAGATAACTCACCCCGCCAAGCTGAAATTGTTTCTGGGTCAGCAACAAGGTAGCTTGAGCTGAGATTTCAGCTTGTTTTTGAGCGCGAAAAGTACGTGCATCATTTTCAATAGCGCGCAGGCTATCAGCCACATTTTGAAAAGCCTGTAGTACAGTTTGTCGATATTGAGCTTCAGCCTGCTCATAATTGGCAATGGCTTGGCGCTTTTTCGCCATTAGAGCACCGCCATTAAAGAGAGGTTGCGTAATTTGTGCGCCATAGTTCCAGACAGATGAATGTGGGCTGAATAATTCAGAGGCGAAATTGGATTGCCAGCCATAGCTGCCGTTTAAGGTAATCTGCGGATACAGATTGGCAGCGGCTACTCCAATTTGGGCACTGGCAGAATGGAGTAAGGCTTCTGCTGCTTGAATATCTGGCCGCTGTCGAACTAAAGAAGAAGGTAGACTGATTGGCAAGCGGGTTGGTAAATTCAATGCAGCCAAATCGAGAGGTGGGATTTGGCTTTCACTGGGAAATTGTCCGATTAATACCGATAAAACATGTAGATTTTGTGCGAGCAATTGTTCGAGTGGCGGTAATTTAGCTCTGCTTTGTGCAACTTGGGTTTCCTGAGTTAAGACATCAGCGCCAGATACTCCACCTAAGCCATATTGCTTTCTCACAATTTGTAAGATTTCTTCCTGGGCTTGAATTAATTGCTGCGTGGCTTGGATTTGTGCTTTAAGAGAGGCTATGGTAATTGCTGTAGTCGCAATATTGGACGTTAAAGTAAGGTAAGTCCCCTCGGTTAAATAGTTTTGGTAATCCAATTGTGCTCGTTGGCTTTCAATACCTCTTCTCAAGCCGCCAAAGGCATCTAAAGTGTAGGCAATATTGAAAGAAGGATTAAAAAGATTAAATATGGTTGAGTTGTTGTTAAGGCCGAAAGCAGCATCAGAGAAACCTTGTCGATTCGCGGTCATTTGAGCAGACAGCGCTGGATAAAGTGAATTACCAATTTGGGCCGCTAGGGCTTCTTTGGCAGAACGTAATGCTGCCTGCGCAGCAGCGAGGTTAGGGCTATTACGGATACCAGTTGCAATTAATTGGTTCAGCGATTCGGAATGGAATAGCTGCCACCACTCCGCTGGAAGGTCTTGTCCCAGGGCGAAATATTGAGCTTGTCCTGAGTTATCTGCTGAATACAAAGCCACTGTTTTCGATAAAAGCGGTTTTCCGGTATAGGACTTAATTGGTGGTGATTTGGGAGAATGAAAATCTGGACCAAGCATGCAGGAGGATAATCCCATGCTCAAGAGCAATAGAATGACTAAAAAATATATTTTTGAAGAAAAACAATTCATTATATATACAATCCTTGCTCTACTTTCAACAGGTATCCTACAACCTTAAAGGTAAAACTTGCAAGTAAATCAATGTGCTAAGTAAAGCAATCTAAAGGCAGCCCCATGAGCTAGGCGATCGATGTTATAATAGGAGTTTAATAGCAATGGAGGTGCGTTATGAAAGAAACAATTAATCAACAACAGCAACAGCAGCAACAACAAAAAAGTAAAAGCCAAGGCGGTCAAGGCAATCTGAGTGGTAAAAATTTACAAAATCAACGTAATCCCCAAGGCCAAGGTGGCAGCAGTAACTTTGGTGGCCAAGGCAGCAAAGGTGGTCAGCAAAGCGGTAACTATGGCGGCAATCAGGATCCCTCCGATCGCTAATTTTTGCTAGTATGATGGATTAGGCGCACCTAATCCATCGTACTAGTATTTGATTTCCAAAACTTTTAATTTAGTCTTACCCTTTGGTGTTTCTACTTCAACCAGATCCCCTACTCCTGTTTTAATGAATGCCTTGGCTACAGGAGAAATCCAAGAGATTTTCCCTAAATTTAAATCGGCTTCATCTGTACCCACAATTTTAATGGTTTTTTTGCAGTGTTTTTCATCTTGATAGGTGACTGTTGCTCCAAAAAAGATTTTATTCAGACTTTTTTGTCGCTGGGGGTCCACAATTTCAGCACTTTCAATTCGCTTAGTTAGATAGCGCACTCTGCGGTCAATTTCACGAAGACGCTTTTTGCCATAAATATAATCGGCATTTTCAGAGCGATCACCATTGCTAGCTGCCCAACTGACGGTTTCCACGATTTTGGGGCGTTCTATGCTGAGTAACTGACGTAATTCATTTTGCAAATCAGCATATCCTTGAGGAGTGACATAGTTTTTTTGCTGTGCCGGCGTAGGATCCGGCTTTTCGGGCTCATCGGGTTGGTCTGTTTCTTTAGTAAAGGCTTTGTTCATGGTAGTGATTCTTTATTTGCTTTTGTTGAAATTATATTATAATACAAAATTGATATTTGATATTGAAGAACTGTCATTGCAAGAGGCGTTTTGTGCGACGAAACAATCCATGTGGATTGCTTCGTCGCACAAAACGCTCCTCGCAATGACTGCATGTACTGGAGCTAGAAATGATCAAGCTTGCTTTTTTACGTATAACACAAGGTCTACTAATCAGTTTTGCTGCAATTAGTTTTTCATTTGCGGGCACAAAAAATTTCCTTAGCTTATCTGACATTCACTTTGACCCCTATCTGTCCTGCACCCAGAAGCCCTGTCCTTTAATCCAAAGTCTGCGTGAAGCACCTGTTGAGCAATGGGAATATATTCTAGCTAAAGATGATACTTCAACCATAGCCTATGGAAAAGATAGTAATTATCCCTTGCTGGTTTCAGCTCTGAAAGCCGCTAAAGACCAGGCAGAGAGGCACAAGATTCAATTTATACTTGTGCTGGGCGATTTTCTTAGTCATGATTATGATAAGAAATATTATCAATATTCTAACGATAAAAGCGCAACGGGCTATGCACATTTTGTTAAAAAAACTTTGCTCTTCTATCAAGCACAGCTTAAACAAGCTTTCCCAAATACCTCAATTTATTGGGCTGTCGGAAACAATGATTCCGATCACCGAGATTATTTCCAAGAACCCTGGGGTAGTTTTTTTAAAGACATGGGAGCAACGGCTGCGCCTTTGATTCAAGATGAAAAGGGACATCTGGAATTGTTGAGCCAATTTCCCCATGGTGGTTATTATGCCTTAGATTTACCCCAGGAACCGCATTTACGTTTGATCGTTTTAAATTCAGTGCTATTCTCCAGCAAAGCCCAGGGCCCTAAGCTTGATCAGGCAGCCAAACAAGAATTGGCTTGGTTGCATCAGCAATTAGAAGAAGCTGCCAAAGACAAAAAAACAGTCTTAATTGCTATGCATATACCCACAGGTATTGATGTTTATGCTTCTCTTTTTATTCCCTTTGAGATGGTTGAATTTTGGAAGAAACCTTATTCTCAAGACTTTATGAATGAAATTAATCAACATAATCATATTTTGGGGGTATTCACGGGGCATATTCATGTGGATGCCTTTCACGTCTATGCTAAGGGTGACAAACTCATTCCTTTTGCAGGGACACCCTCTATCAGTCCTATTTATGGCAATAGTCCGGCTTTTAAGATTTACTCTTATTCTGAACCAGCTATACGCTTGACGGATTTCCTGACTTATACTTATTCTTTAAATACTAAGCAATGGAAAGAAGGAAGTGATTCACAGGTGAAAAGTGCCAATAATCACCTTAGGCCACATCGGTCTTCTTAAGAGCAGACAAAATTTGTTCTTGCACTGTCTCAACAGACCGTCCACCGTCAACTCGAATATATTGAGGCGCTGAGCATTTGGTTTTTTCTTCAGAATAATTCTGATAGTAGTTAATCAAAGGTTCTGTTTGCCGACGATAAACATTCAGGCGTTGGCGCACGGTTTCTTCCTGATCATCAGGACGCTGGATTAAGGCCTCACCACTCACATCATCTTTACCAGGCGTTGCTGGGGGATTGTAGACGGTATGATAGACTCGTCCAGAGGCGGGATGCATCCAGCGACCGCTGAGGCGTTTGATCACTTCTTCTTCGTCCACAGCGATTTCAATGACGAAATCAATATCAATGCCATCACGGCATAAAGCTTCTGCCTGGGCAACTGTCCGGGGAAAGCCATCGAGCAAAAAGCCTTGAGTACAATCTTTTTCACTTAATCTTTCCTTGACTATGGCAATAATCAAATCATCAGGCACTAAGTGGCCTGCTGTCATCATGTCTTTGACTTGTCGACCAGTCGGAGTTCCCTTATCGATGGCGCTGCGCAGCATATCGCCTGTGGAAATCTGCGGAATATGAAAATGGCTAGATAAAAGCTTGCTCTGTGTGCCCTTCCCCGCTCCCGGCGAACCCAATAAAATAATGCGCATTTTTTGCTCCATTCGATGATGACAGGGGATTTTAACAGGCTAGCAGGCTGATGTCATTTCCCATTGCTTAGGCGAAAAGATTGCAACACATCCATTAAAATGACAAATTGCCGAGATAATAAACTAAAAATATCATTCTCTTTGCGGGAAATGATTTCATAGCAGACTCGACCTAATTCAATATAATATCGAATTTTAACTTTTCTTTCTTCAGCGTATGCGGGAAAAAATCCCGAAATCAAGAGACATTGATCACCCACTTTTTGCAAAGTAGGATCTCGATGCTGAGTAGGATATTGCATGCCTTCCATAAATTTTATTGCCATGATTTCACGGAGAAATTCTTTATTCTGAACATGACGCATGAGCATGAAAACCAGATAGGATTCCAGATCAGGTTTTAATATAATCTGGCAATCACTCTGGGCAGCCTGCACTGCTTCATACCAAAGGGCCAAGGGTGTTGATTCAGTTAAGATTTTCATGTTATATCTCATTTTAAATTTCTATATTTAAGTATAAAACATATTTGCCATTTGATATAAACCATTTAAATTCAATGAGATAAATTAAGATGACTGTGCTGTTTATTGCGGATCTCCATTTGGAACAAGTGCGCCCAGATATAGCGGACTTATTTTTCAAGTTTCTCCAGCAGCAAGCTGTGCATGCCGAAGCCTTGTATATTTTAGGTGATTTGTTTGAAGTATGGATTGGTGATGATGATGCCAGTGAATTCAATCAATCCATTATTCGGGCAATTTATCGTTTAGCTGACCAAGGTACAGCTGTTTATTTTATGCGTGGCAACCGCGATTTCCTCATTGGCAGAAAATTTAGGCGTCAAAGTGCTTGTCAGATCTTGGGCGATGAACACCTGATTCAACTGAATGGCCAGCCTACTCTATTAATGCACGGCGATACGCTTTGTACGCGTGATTTTGATTATTTAAAATTCCGCAAAAAAACACGGAATTTTTTCGTGCAGCAATTATTTTTACTGAAATCCTTGGAAAAGAGAAGAGAAATTGCCCGAAAAGCCAGACAGCAAAGCTATGATCATACTCGAAGTACTGCTCCAGAGATTATGGATGTTACCCAGGCTGAGGTGGAGCGTGTTATGCAAAAATATCAGGCCCTGCAGTTAATTCATGGTCATACCCATCGTCCCGCGGTTCATGAATTTCAATCGCAGGGAAAAACCCTGAGGCGCACTGTTTTAGCTCCCTGGCATGATCAGGGCAGCGCCCTGCTTTGTCATGATGATGGTAGGCAAGAATTTATTGAGATTAAATAGTAGGGTAGATTACGGCACTATCGCGCCTAATCCACTCTACTTCCATTCTTCAGCACGAGTCGTTGATATTATTATCCCATTAATGTCATCACCAGTTTTCTTTGAAAAGAATACACGCGATGTTCCCAAAGGAAAATGCCTTGCCAGGTCCCTAAAAGCAATTTTTTATGTTGAATGGGCAAATTCAGTGAATTTTATGTTAGGACAGTCCTGATATGGGCAGGCATATCATCTGGACCTTCAGTTGTATGTCTAAATTGTGGATCACCATCAGGGATAATTTTTTGCATAAAAGTTTCTAAATCGTGCTACACATCTTTATCTGCATTTTCACAGAGGATTAATGAGGCGCTGGTGTGTTGTAGAAAGAGATTGCAAAGACCGGATTCAATACCACTGGCAGCGATTTTGGCTTGGATATCGACGTTAAGATTAAGCATGCCTCTGCCTGGCGTGGTATATAATAAAATTTCCTGGATAATTATCTAAGCTGCCCACAATTTATAGATTTTTACTTCCCCCGATAGCTTAACTTCTTTTGAAAGTTTATTTGCGGTCAAAATAGCGGCGTCTTTCTTACCCTCAGGACCAATAAGAACTTGAATTTCTTTACCCAAGGCAGCGTTTTTTTGCTGAATAAAGGCATTATATCCTTTAGCGCGAAGTTGGTTGACTAGGCTAAGTGCTTTAGTTTTGTCGCGGTAACTACCCATCTGGACCACCCAGGCCGTATTTTTAGTGCCTATTTTGGGCCGCCTATTTTTATGACGCTCATCATGGGCCAGTTTAGTACTATGAATTTTTTGCTTTACAGACAAGGGCTTAATATTTTTGTCATTTTTATCAATGGCTTGGATAGTATCTTGCTGGGCTTGAACACTAGGAAAAGCAGGCGCGGGAATAGGTTTGCTATGATTGACAAAGCTATTATGTGAATTAAAAACAAAGGGATAAGCTAAAACGCTAATAGCGAGTACAACCAGTATGCCTAAGATGCGGTTTAGCATAGATTAGCCCTCGTTCTAAAGTAACATTAGGTTACTAACTCGCCCGAGCTGGCTGTTTGCCCAATTTAGCCAACAATCGAGCGAGGCAATCTCGTAATTGTCTTCGGTCAGATATTATATCAATTGCGCCATGTTTTAGCAAAAATTCGCTCCTCTGGAAGCCTTCTGGCAAAACTTCTCTCACCGTCTGTTCGATAACTCGAGGACCAGCAAAACCGATAAGGGCCTTGGGTTCAGCCACAATAATGTCCCCTAACATGGCTAAACTGGCGGATACGCCTCCCATGGTAGGATCAGTCAATACAGAAATATAGGGAAGGCCGAATTCAGATAAATGGGCTAAAGCCGCGCTTACCTTGGCCATTTGCATCAAAGAGAGCAGCGCTTCTTGCATGCGCGCTCCTCCGCTGGCGGAAAAGCAAACTAAGGGGGCTTTCATTTCTATAGCGGCTTTGACAGCTCTGACAAAGCGCTCTCCGACAGCGGTTCCCATCGAGCCCCCAATAAATTGATATTCAAAAGCACAGGCAACGATAGGCATGCCTTTGAGGTGGCCCTTCATTACGATCAGGGCCTCATTTTCACCCGAGGTTTTTTGGGCATCGTGTAAGCGATCTTTATATTTTTTTAGGTCGCGGAATTTAAGACGATCAACCGTGGTGACTTCGGTACCAATTTCAACGAGATTGCCAGCATCAAGAAAATACTGCAGACGTTTCCGCGCTGAAACTCGCATATGAAAATCACACTTAGAGCAGACGTCTAAATTTCGTTCTAATTCGGAATGATAGAGAACGGCCCCACAGCTTTCGCATTTGGACCAGAGTCCCTCGGGTATACCCTTCTTATTGACTGTTTCCGTGCGAATCCGCGAAGGCCAGAGCTTTTTAAACCAATTCATAGGCACCCTATTACTATGTTAAAAGATCAAAAATTATATAAAAATTAGCGGAAAATAACCAGGACCCTAGAGGCTATTTTTATGCGCAGCCCCCTATGCTATGAGCTGCCGCAGCCAAGCGCGTTGCTGAACTAAACATCAAGTTATTTCTGTTAGCGGGAGAACTATATCTCAAACCCGGAATTTTCCTTTTTAATAGCTTGAGTATATTCTTTTGTGATTATTAAGTTAATTAAGGGTAGTTGAAGAGCTGTCATTGCGAGGAGCGTTTTGTGCAATGGCGGTTACCTTGATTTATGCAATAGTACTTCCCAAATACCCGGATCCTCTGCTCCTAATTTCCAAACAGAGATGCCACGTACTTGATAATGGCTAGCCAGATCCACGCGCTCTTGAAAAGATTTAGCATCTTCGACAAAAAGATACTCCAGTTTTTCATTGTTGAAGTACATGGCATAGGAAGATTTCCATTGCTCGTGCCAATGGGGAGTTTGGTCAAACTCCGCTAAGAGACTCAGCACCTTGGAATAACCAATCTGCAATTCCCGTGAGCGGAAAGTATAGGTTTCTGGGAAATTGCCTGGATCTAATTTCCCAGTAAACCAATAACCAGAATAAGTAGGAATACCCAATGAAACCTTCTGAGCCGGAACTTCTTTGAGCATTAACTTTAATGCCTTTTCAACCCAGGGCATTGCTGCTATTGGTCCGGGAGTAGTTAAACTCGTGTGTTGATCATAGGTCATTAGACTAACAAAGTCGCTGCTTTGACCCAGGGCGTGATAATCATAAGCACCTGACCAATTTTCATGATACCAACGATCATAATCACTATTATAAACTTCTGAGGCATGAGGTACTATTGCAATACTGATCATATAGCCGCTTTGATGCAAGCGCGCTGCTGCGAGTTGGAAAAAGCGAGTAAATTCAGCTTTATCATTAACACTGAGATTTTCTAAATCGAATTGTAAGCCATGCAAATGGTACTGTTGGCAGAGGTTGAGCATAGCAGAGACTGCTTTTTCTTGGGCTGCGGGATTATGCAAGAGCTTGTGTAGAGGTTCCTGTAAAAAATGCTGATTGATAATCAAGGGCATAACTTTTAGATCGTATTGCTTGGCGACAGTCAATAATTTGGAATCCAGTGTTCCCCAAATCACGCCATTTTCATCGAGCTGAAAAACCTGCGGCCCCAAAATATCAATACCCTTAGCGTGTTCAGCGATATTTTTCAGCTGCTCTGTGCTGAAATAAGTATCCGCTATTTCAGGGGTTAAATAAAATAATTTTTCTTGGCTATTAGCATTAGCCTGAGAAAATAGGCAAAACATGAATAAATAAGCTAGTAATAATTTTAGTTTTTTCATGATATTTCTTCTTACCTTAGGCTAGGATTAAGAGGAGTCACTTCACTGTTCCTCTTCTGTGGAATATCTACAGAAGAGGATCTTGATTTTTGTTCAACTTCACGGCTATTTCTAGCATTATTGATTTTCATTATCTCTTTAACCACAAGTTCAAATAAACTATCTATGTTAACATTCTCTTTTGCACTGACCTCGATGTAACCTTGGATGAGAGCTTTATTTTCTTGGGTAAATTTAGTGATTTCCTTTTCAGGTGTTGCTCGTTTTTGTTTGAGATCTGATTTTGTGCCAACTAAGATGATAGACATATTATTATTGCCTTGATGGCAGGAATGCCCTCGATGTCCGATTACTTCAGGCAGCAAGTTAAAACACAGGTCTCTAAAGGATTCTTTGCTAGTCAAATCAAATAGTAAAACTATTCCTCTGGTGTTTCTATATTGATCGTCTGAATCAATTCTAAATGCCCTTTGATAAGTGGCATCTATATCCCAAAGCTGTAATTTTATTTTTTTACCCTCAACGGTAATTACTTTATTTTTAGGATCACCCCCGCCAGCCACATAAGAGGTGTCATCATATTTATTATCAATGAACCTTAGTAATAAACTGGATTTACCAACACCATTATTACCAAATAAAATAATTTTGAAGCTGTGATCATATTCATTTTGGCTCCACAAGCTTGATGATGAAGAACTCATAATGCACCCATGGGCTAATTCTTAAGGCTGTATTTATTATATTACAAATTCACCTTCAAAAACTCAATCAATTTTGATGGAGTGCGTTTTAATTCATTGGAACCGCGAGTAATCTTAGCAATGCTGACTTGTAAGGCTTCAGCCAGATCACGCTGAGATTTGTCTTGCTTAAGCAAACCCTGAATGATTAAGCAACGTGTAGCTAAGCTATCTCTTTCTTCATGAGTCAGGAATAACTCAAATAGCGAGGATAATTGTTTATCATTTTTAGCTGTTAAACAGAGTTTGAGAAAAGTATCCCAGCCGGCTTGGTTCATATAAAAGTCCTTGTATAATAATTTGGATTATACTACTTTGCTTTATATTTGCAGTATAGATTAGCAGGGTGGATTACGGGCCTGATGGCCCCTAATCCACCCTATTCTAATGAGGTCTCTATGACTGGTAATTCCTTTGGCGTTGCATTTAAAATCACAACCTGTGGCGAGTCTCATGGTGGTGCTGTCGCTGTTATCATTGATGGCTGTCCTCCCGGTATTGTCATTTCAGCAGAAGAAATACAGGCCGAACTCGATCGCCGCAAGCCTGGTCAAAGCCGAATCACTTCTCCTCGTCAAGAACAAGACAAAATTCATATCTTATCCGGCTTATTTGAAGGTAAAACTACCGGTACCCCCCTACTCTTGCTGGCTTATAATGCTGATATGAGACCAGAAGATTACGAAGCCCTAAAAAAAGTATATCGTCCCTCCCACGCTGATTTTACCTATATGATGAAATATGGTCGCAGGGATTTTCGCGGTAGCGGCCGGGCCAGTGCCCGAGAGACCTTGGCTAGAGTGGCTGCTGGTGCCATTGCTAAGAAATATTTACGAGAACAGTTAAACCTTGAAATTCTTAGCTATGTTGAACAAGTAGGCTCACTGCGTGCCGATATCAATCATCAAACCGTACAGGCAGCGGCTATTGAGGCCAATATCATGCGCTGCCCCAATCCTGAGTGGGCTGAGAAAATGATTCAATTAGTGGAGCGGGTAAAAAATGAAGGTGATTCCATTGGGGGCATTATTAAGTGTGTGATTCGTAATATACCCCCTGGCTTGGGAGAGCCCGTATTTGATAAATTACCAGCCGATCTAGCCAAGGCCATGTTAAGTATCAATGCAGCTAAGGGATTTGAAATTGGCAGTGGATTTTCCAGTGCTGATATGCGTGGCAGTGAACATAATGACCCCATGGCATTAAAAAATGGCAAACCTGGTTTTTCTTCCAACCATGCTGGAGGCACTTTGGGTGGTATTTCAACTGGGGAGGACATTTACTTCAGGGTTGCATTCAAGCCGGTATCGACGATTGGTAAGCAACAACAAACCCTAAATCAAGATCAGGAAGCTATCTTGCTTGAGGCCTCTGGTCGGCATGATCCCTGCGTTTTACCACGTGCCGTACCCATTGTCGATGCCATGGCAGCTTTAGTGATGATAGATCATTATTTGCGGCAACAAAGAATGAAGTTAGGCTCTAGCGATTAGGGCGCAGGTCTTTGACGGTTCTTTTTATGTTGTTGGCATTTTTGGTGATATTGCTTGATTATTGAATGATTTGTTTTGATTTCTGGACATTGCTTCAAATTGCGATACTCTTCCAGAATTTTTTTTAATTCATCCTCAATATGATTGCCTTGATCTGAGTTCATCATTTCACGATGCATTTCCACCGCTTTGAAATAAGCTTCTAAAGAAGACATGATTTCCTCCCCTCGCAAGAGATTACTACAGCATTCAGCTATAAATTTATCACGATGTTGTTTGCGTTTTGGGTCAGCTGTTTTTTCCAAGGGATCCAGATGTTCACAAATCGATTCTACGATCATCCACAGACGGGGATCATAATGATGAGCCAGAGGTTTGAGCTCACCTTTTTGCAAGAGTTCCTTAAAATGCTTTACCGCTTTCTTGATTAACGCCAGTACATCCAGATGTTTTTCAGAAGGAATTAAATTGAATATTTCGCGGACCACATTGACAATTTCCTTGGCAAGGATGACACAGCCTCTTTGTGAAAGCTGCTTTTGAAAAAGAAAGGCGTCACCTTTCATTTGAATATTTCCCTCCGTGCTGTAAATATAATTCGATTTTAAGTCGCATTTTGAAAAATATTCATTCAAGGCCGTCTTGAAATTTTTTCCGCTTCCTGAATAGGTAGTAATATTTTTATCTTGTATAAAATTGCTGACATGTTGGCTGCTGATAGTGACACTGCTAGCTTTTTGTTCTACTTTAAGGTAACGAGTAATGGTTTGCTTGTCATCTTTGGACTTCCCTCTTAATTGAACTACTTTCGGATGGTGATTGACATTGGACTGGTCGATTTTATAAGAAATGAAAAGTTGTCCTGGCTGATCAAACTCCTGAGGGATGCTTTTGTCGGTATAGAACAAATCTGAGCAAGAAACAGCCCAGGAAGGTGCTTCCTGGAGCACATGAATCAAGTCTTGAGCATCTTGAATCAGGCTTTTTTCTAAAACTGATAGAAAAGATTCAAGGTCTTGCCCTTTTACAACCATATAAAACCCTCAGGGGTTGCCACAATGCCACCACTATTCAAAGTATAATACATGCTCATAAATTAACCAGAATCAGTTTATTATTGAAATCATCGTGTTATAACCTTAGGATTACTCGCATAGGCCAAAAACTCATGATATGATACTTCCAAATAGCTAAATGATTTTAAAAATGGAAAATTTCATCATATATGAGCAGCCTTTAAGCGAAATTTTTCGCGTATCCTTACGTCTAGAATATCTCTTCAGCATGATAGATCATTATCTACCCGATTCTTCTTATGTAGGCACCAGAAATTTAATTACAATCATCATTAATGTCTTGCAGCTACTGGATCGTCCAGATCTCAAAGCCAAATTGGCTAAGGAGCTAAGCCACCAAACAGCCCATTTAATGCGTCTTGAGAATTTGCCCCAGGCTGACCAAGGTAAGCTTCATGAGGTGATTCAGCAGCTAGAAGAATTTAGTCGCGGCTTTATTGATAGCAGTGGCAAGATAGGCCAAAATCTTCGCGATATAGGCCTTTTAAGTAACCTTAGGTTGCATTTACTAACACCTGGAGGAGGCTTAAGCTTCGATATCCCCATTTACCAGCATTGGCTTAATCAGTCCGAAGCTGTTCGTAGAGAAGCGATTGATAGTTGGTTAAATGAATTCCAGCAGATTCGTTCAGCAATTAGTTTATTGCTCCGTTTAGTACGTGAAAGCACTCCCTTACAAACCAAACCCGCTACCCATGGTTTTTATCAGGAATTGCTTGATCCCCAGAAAAATATCCGCATTATTCGGGTTTCTATTGATCGTGGTATTGATGCCTATCCTGAAATCAGTGTTGGCCGCCATTTTGTCAGTATCCGTTTCTATAATCCACAAATTGTCTTAAGACCTATTCCTTACCAAGATAATCTTGAGTTTGGCCTGGCTTATTGTAATGCTTAAGTGCTCCTCGCAATGACAACTCACCGGAGTAACCATGGAAAACAAAACAAATATTACTTGCCCAACCTGCGGTAAAAAAAATACCTGGAAAGTCGATAATCTCTTTCGTCCCTTTTGTTCTGAACGCTGCAAATTGATTGATTTGGGAGCCTGGGCGGATGAATCTCGGCACATTCCGGGGGAAAAAATTAATCCCGAACCAGGTGAAGATAAAGGTAGTGAAGATTAACCTTAACAGCCCTGCGAATAGCTCTAAGTCCTTTGCAGAGTCGAGGACAAGCCCCTAGTTACTAACAAAGATGATTATGATACACTGACTTACCCATTATTGTATTAAGAGGAGCATTCATGAAACTACAGTTTAAAAATAAGCTGATATTCGCTGTATTAGCCTCAAGTACTCTACTGCTGCAAGCCTGTTCTTCTATTAATCCTTATACAGGTCAGGAGCAAGTGAGTGATACTACAGTTGGTGCAGGTGTAGGCGCTGCTGGCGGTGCAGGTATTGGTGCTTTAGTGGGTGGCGGCCGTGGTGCCCTAATTGGTACAGCCATTGGCGCTGTTGCTGGCGGTCTAGTGGGTCATAGTATGGACCAACAAAATGAAGAATTACGCCAACGCTTAGTCGGCACTGGTGTACAAGTTCAAAAATATGGAAATTCCGTACAATTAATCATGGCATCCGATGTCACTTTCAATTTCAACCAGGCTGATGTACGTTCATCCTTCTACCCTGTGCTGGATTCTGTAGCGATTGTTTTGAAGAAATACACCAATACCAACATAAGAATCACCGGCTTTACTGATAATGTGGGCAGTGATGCTTATAATCAAAGCCTGTCTGAAGCTCGGGCACGTAGCATGGGTTCCTATTTAATTTCCCAAGGTATTTCACCCAATCGCATCTTTAGTCAAGGCATGGGTAAACGTCAGCCGATTGCCTCTAATGCCACCGCTCAAGGACGTGCTATAAATCGCCGCGTGGTGATTACCCTGAGTCCTATGGGTTAGCCAAGTTTGAGTCCCAGCTCTCACCAAAATAGTGAGGGCTGGGATTCAAATAATCAATAAGGTACGATATAAGGCCTAGACGTCGTTGTATATGGGATGACATTTTACAGCGAGATTATGAAAACTCCCTAATTACATCTTGAAGTATAATTTTATTCGCAGGTAAAAAGTTAATTTCTTCAAGCTTGTTGAGTGCTATCCATTGAAAGGCCTGTTCCTCCATTCCTTGGGGTTGACGTTTGAACTCGGTGACTATCCATAAATTTAATTCCACAGTTCTTTCTGGATAGGTATAAGTCATTTGCTTCCAGGCGCGCGCTGCTAAGACCTCAATATCCAATTCTTCCTTAAGCTCGCGGACCAAGGTTTGATAAGCAGTTTCCTGAGGCTCTTTTTTACCACCAGGAAATTCCCAATAACCACTCCAGGATTTTTGTACTGGTCTTTGTGTCACCAAAATTTCATTCTGGGCATTGGGAATCACGCCAACCACAACTTGGATCATGGATTTATCCTTTATGATAAAGAACCATGACAATGCTTGTATTTTTTGCCAGAACCACAGGGGCAAGGCTCATTGCGTCCTACTTTGCGTTCCTCCCGCATTAGCGGCGCTATTTTTGATAGGGCTGCAGCCAGGGGAATCACATTTTCAGCAGGCTCTGCTAAAGCCAGATCTGCTTCACGAGGATGCATCATATCCAGTTCAGCATGCTGATATCGGATATTGTGATTAATGGTGGAACGGCGTTGAGCTTCGATCGCCTCAACATCTTCTTCAGCCCGCACTTCAAATTTGCTGAGGATAGAGGTAATGTCATAATTCAATTTTTCCAGCATTTGCCCAAAGAGCTCGAATGATTCCCGCTTATATTCCTGCTTGGGATTTTTTTGGGCATAACCACGTAAATGAATACCTTGTCGCAAATAATCCATAGCTGCCAAATGCTCCCGCCAACATTTGTCAACGGTTTGTAAAGTCACTGCTTTTTCAAATTGCCGCATGACGGCAATAGGCGTTTTGGCTTCCTTGGCTTTATATACTGCGGTTAAGTTTTCATAAATACGTTTACGAATTGCTTCGTCGTCCAAGGTTTCTTCTTCTTTGAGCCAGGATTGAATGGGCATTTTAATATTAAAATCATTTTCCAGACGTTTTTCCAGACCAGCAAGATCCCATTCTTCTTCCAAGGTTTGCGGTGGGAAATAGGTTTCTACTAGGCTTGCCACAACCTGATTTCGAATGCCATCGATGGTTTCTGAAATATCCTCAGCTTTTAAAAGCTCATCGCGCTGACGATAAATAACTTTTCGCTGTTCATTGGCTACATCATCATATTCAAGTAATTGCTTGCGGATGTCGAAGTTATAGGCTTCGACTTTGCGTTGTGCATTTTCGATACTACGCGATAACATGCGTGATTCTAAGGCAACACCTGTTTCAACACCCATACGTTGCATCATATTACGGAGACGCTCGCCGCCAAAGATACGCAATAAAGTGTCTTCCAAGGAGAGGTAAAAACGGGAACGACCAGGATCGCCCTGTCTTCCTGAACGTCCGCGTAACTGATTATCAATACGCCGAGATTCATGACGTTCTGTGCCCAGCACATATAAACCGCCAGCGGCAACCACTTGATCATGTCTCATTTTCCAGGCTTGAGTACGCTTAGCTTTTTCCTCTTCGCTTAGATTTTCAATATCTTTTAATTCAGCATCCAAATTACCACCCAGGACAATATCTGTTCCTCGACCTGCCATATTGGTGGCAATTGTAATAGCTCCAGGTCTGCCTGCTTCAGCAATAATTTGTGCTTCTTTTTCATGGTACTTGGCATTTAATACTTGATGGGTTAGTCCTTCTTTTTTCAGCAGTTTGGACAAATATTCAGAGGTTTCAATGGACGTGGTTCCTACCAAGATAGGTTGGCCAGTTTTATGCATCGCCTTAATATCATCTAGGATAGCTTTGAATTTTTCTTCTGCATAAATAAAAACAAAATCCGGTAAATCGGCACGAACCATATCTTTATGTGTAGGAATGACGACTACTTCTAAGCCATAAATTTGCTGAAACTCATAGGCCTCAGTATCAGCAGTACCTGTCATACCTGCTAGTTTTTCATAGAGACGAAAATAATTTTGGAAAGTAATCGAGGCCAGGGTTTGATTTTCTTGATGGATAGCCACGCCTTCTTTGGCTTCAATAGCTTGATGTAAGCCGTCTGACCAACGGCGACCAGGCATGGTTCTGCCGGTATGCTCATCGACAATCACGACTTCATTATTTTGAACAATATAATCCACATCGCGATTAAATAAATTGTGCGCCCGTAAAGCAGCATTGAGATGATGTACCAGCATGATATTATTCGCATCATAAAGACTTTCACCCGCTTTAATCAGTCCGGATTGAGTCAATAATTCTTCTACATGCTGATGGCCCTCTTCAGTGATATACACTTGTTTACTCTTTTCATCGACAGAATAATCACCAGGACCTTCAGGATCTTTTTGTCTCTGCAGTTTAGGGACCAAGCTATTGATACGGGTATAAAGCTCAGTGCTTTCACCAGCTGGACCTGAAATGATTAAAGGAGTACGTGCTTCATCAATCAAAATGGAATCGACTTCGTCCACAATGGCATAATGCAAGCTGCGTTGAACTTTTTCATTAAGGCCAAAAACCATATTATCGCGCAGATAATCAAAACCAAATTCATTGTTGGTACCGAAGGTAACATCGGCTGCATATGCTTTTTGTTTTTCAGCCAGGGGCATATTGGGAAGGATCACGCCTACACTGAGACCCAGGAATTCATAAACAGGACTCATCCATATCGCATCACGTTTGGCTAGATAATCATTGACCGTGACAATATGCACACCTCTGCCTGTCAAACCATTAAGATAGGCTGCTAAAATGGCAGTTAAGGTTTTACCTTCACCGGTGCGCATTTCCGGAATATTGCCGCCATGCAGGACCATCCCCCCTAGCAATTGAACGTCAAAATGGCGCATGTTCAAGGTTCGTTTGGCTGCTTCCCGGGCCACAGCAAAAGCTTCAGGCAATAAATCATCTAATGCCTCGCCTTGGTTATGGCGATGACGAAATTCCTTGGTCTTTTCACGCAAAGCAGCATCAGAAAGACTGGAGATTTCTAGCTCCAGGGCATTAATGATTTCTACGGCTTTCCATAAACGGCGAGTAACACGTTGATTGCGGCTGCCGAACACACTGGTCAGTATACGACTTAACATATCCTTTTTTCTCACTACAAATGAATTAGAATAAAGTCTAGATTTTACACGATCTGATATAAGTATCCATGGGCATTTTTTGGTGTTATAACATTGAAATATAGCGCCAGGAGCCCCATATGAGTACTTCTCCCGCCCCTCTGAAAAAGCTATTCGATACTGAAAATTCTGCCTTGCAGTATATTTATGTCAAGGTTAGACAATTGCAGCAATTAAATGAAGTTTTGGTAGCCTGCCTTGAACCCAAATTAAGGAATCGCTGTGTGGTGGCGAATTTTTACACTGAAAAGCTAGTGATTTTAGCGGAAAATGCAGCCATTGCGACCCAATTCCGCTTCTGCATTCCCGAACTTTTGCCTGCGCTTAAGCGAAAGCATCCTCTGTTACGAGAAATAAAAATAATTGAGTGTAAAGTTTTAGTTTCCTAGAAGTCCGACACAAGTATTGGCTTAGCATAAGAAATAGGAATGGTACTCGAATCATTAAAGGTGACATATTCCCAGGCATTTTCTGTACTTAAGAGCTTGCGTAAAAGTTGATTATTCAGTGCATGGCCTGATTTATAACCATTAAAAGAACCAATTAAGCTAGAACCTAGGAGATATAAATCTCCTACTGCATCCAAGATCTTGTGTTTCACAAATTCATCTTCATACCGTAAGCCATCTTCATTCAGAATACGGAAATTATCAATAGCAATAGCATTATCCAAGCTAGCACCGCGAGCAAGATTCATTTTTTGTAAATGCTCAAACTCAGACATAAAACCAAAAGTCCTAGCTCGACTCACTTCTTTAACATAGGAGGTACTAGAAAAATCGAGTGTTGCTGTCCGGCTATGCGCACGAAAAACAGGATGATCGAAATCAATGGTAAAGGTTACCTTAAAGCCATCAAAAGGTTCAAATTTTGCCCATTTATCACCATCTCTGATTTCTAGCTTGCGTAAAACGCGAATAAAGCGTTTAGGCACATTTTGTTCTTGAATCCCTGCAGATTGAACAAGAAATACAAAGGGACCAGCGCTGCCGTCCATAATAGGGATTTCAGAGGAAGTAACATCCACAAAGGCATTATCAATGCCTAGCCCCGCAAAAGCCGATAATAAGTGCTCTACAGTTGCTAAACGCACCCCATTTTTTACTAGTGTAGTTGATAAGGTGGTTTCGCCTACATATTGAGCCAGAGCAGGAAATTCGATGACGGGGTTTAAATCAATACGGTGAAACACGATTCCAGTATTTGGTGGTGCAGGACGTAAAATGATCTCTGCTCTTTCGCCACTGTGTAAGGTTATGCCTGTTGCCTTAATAACATTTTTTAATGTTCTTTGCTTTATCATTTTTGCTTCTTCAACTGTCCATTAATTAATATGATACCACAATTATGTAAATAATAACCGTTCATCCTAAGTCAGGCCCGTATCGAACAATGTCCTTCGATACGAGCCTGATGGCCCTACTAGGGCGAACAGGAAATTAAACCTACACCTCTTCTTTCCTTCTTAAGAAAGCAGGAATATCGAAATAATCCGTTTCTGAGAAGTAATTATCTGCAATGACCGTTTTTTGTGCAGATGTATTGACCACAACAGCCGCTGGCGGTGTATTGCTCGATGCATCGCGGCGCATAATAGCGGGTTTTTCTAGTTTTTGGTAGTCTATAGTGGCACCTTCTTGTGCTTTGGTAAGATCGTTGATCCTAATCGAGGAAATAACCTGTTTGCGGCCTAAACCAGTAACAATCACTGTGACGCGGACTTCATCACGTAGTTCGGGGTCAATAACAGTACCCACAACTACTGTTGCCCCGCCTTCAGATGTGATATTTTTGACCACTTCACCTACTTCTTCAAATTCACCAATGGATAAGTCCAAGCCTGCAGTAATATTAACCAAAACACCTCGGGCCCCACTTAGGTCAACATCTTCCAATAAGGGGCTGGCAATAGCGGATTCTGCCGCTAATCGAGCACGGTTTTCACCAGAGCCAATACCAGTACCCATCATTGCAATACCCATTTCAGACATTACGGTGCGAACATCGGCAAAATCGACATTAATCAAGCCTGGACGGGTGATAAGTTCAGCTATCCCTTGAACTGCTCCGCGGAGCACATCATTGGCCGCTTTAAAGGCATTAACTAAAGTAACGTTTTTACCCAGAACGGTGAGTAATTTGTTATTTGGAATGGTGATTAAGGAATCTACATATTGACTGAGATGAGCGATGCCCGTGTCAGCAATCTGCATACGTACCTTGCCTTCAAAAGAAAAAGGCTTGGTTGTTACTGCTACTGTCAGAATACCTAATTCTTTGGCAATTTGTGCTACTACCGGGGCTGCACCTGTTCCTGTTCCCCCTCCCATACCGGCAGCAATGAAGACCATATCTGCACCTGTTAATACAGATTTAATTTTTTCACGGTCTTCTTCCGCAGCACGACGCCCGACTTCTGGGTTTGCGCCAGCACCCAGACCCCGGGTAATGCCCTCACCTAATTGAATGGTGGTATTCGCTGAAGAATTTCTTAACGCTTGGGCATCTGTGTTGGCACATATAAATTCCACACCTTCAATATGGCCGGCCATCATATGTTGAATCGCATTACCACCACCGCCACCAACACCGACTACTTTGATGACAGCATTTTGAGGTCCAGAATCAATAATTTCAAACATGTTATACTCCCTCTAGAAATTTCCTTGAAACCAGCCTTTCATTCGCGCCCACAAATTTTTCAAACTTGAAGGAGCAATATCTTCTGGTAGCTTTTGACGCTGCTCAAGCCCGTAAATTAATAAACCCACACCAGTCGCATAAATGGGATTATGAATGACATTGGATAGGCCAGTTATTTTGCTGGGAACACCAACGCGTGCTGGCATACGGAAAATACGCTCAGCTAATTCAACTGCTCCTTCGACTTTAGAAGCACCACCCGTGAGAATAATGCCGGCAGCAATCACATCTTCCAGACCGCAACGATGAATTTCAGCATTCACGAGATTAAATAACTCTTCATAACGGGCTTCAATAACTTCTGCTAAAGCGCGTTTGGATATTCTTCTGCCAGGACGATCACCCACCGGTGGCACATCCAGCGTTTGATTGGCATCAACCAGATCTTGTAAGGCGCAGCCATATTTAATTTTAATTTCTTCTGCATGACGTGTCGGCGTGCGCAAAGCAATAGCAATATCATTAGTGACTTGATCGCCAGCAATCGGTATCACCGCGGTATGTCTGATGGCTCCATCAGTAAAAACGGCAATATCGGTTGTACCGCCACCAATATCAATCATGCAAACACCCAGCTCTTTTTCATCTTCAGTTAAAATAGAATGGCTAGAGGCAAATTGTTCTAGAACAATATCATTGGCTGTTAAGCCACAACGCTTTAGACATTTCACGATATTTTGAGCAGCACCCACAGCACCCGTCACAATATGTACTTTGGCTTCTAAGCGGACACCCGCCATGCCTACAGGCTCGCGGATGGACTCTTGATTATCAATAGTAAATTCTTGGGGAAGAATATGAAGAATTTTCTGGTCTGCCGGAATGGCAATCGCTTTGGCTGCATCAATAACTCGATCGACATCACTTTGAGAAACTTCATGATCACGGATAGCTACAATACCATGAGAGTTCAAGCTGCGAATATGACTACCAGCAATCCCCGTATAAGCAGAATAAATTTCACAGCCAGCCATGGATTCAGCATCTTCCACTGAACGCTGAATGGATTGGACAGTGGATTCTATATTGACCACTACCCCCTTTTTTAAACCCTGTGAGGGATGGGTCCCCATACCGATGATATTAATTTTTTCATCGGGCAAAATTTCGGCTACCAAGGTCACCACCTTGGAAGTGCCAATATCAATACCAATAATAAGATCTCTTTGTTCTGGCTTCTTTGCCATAATTATGGTTTCCAATCTTTTGTCACTTTCCATTTTACAGCTATACCATTAGGATACCGTAAATCAATATAATCTACATCCTCTGCCTTACTGCCAATAATTTTAGGGTACACTTTCACAAATTGACTTAGGTGCGTCAAGATGTTTTTATGCCCTAGGTGCAAGCGGATATTATTATCCAGGCTTAAGCGCCACATTCGATAGGACGTCAGCTCCAACGTGGTTATTTTAACATGTAATGGGGTTAATTCACGATTAAAATCATTAAAAGATTGTAGCATGCTGGCCTGGCTCCCATCTGGACCAATAAATTGAGGCAAGCCGGAGGGTATATCATAGCCTCCAGGACTAAATAGATCCCCATTAGCGCTAAGTAAATTGCCATCATGCCAGACTGCTATAGGCTGGTGCTCGCTAATCACGATATCCACTTGATCAGGCCAAATTCGGCGGATAGTGGTATTTTCAACCCAGGAAAATTGACGTAACCTATCCTTGATATGCTCCATATCAACAGTAAAAAAATTATGGGTTACTAGAGGCTGAATCAAATTTTGCAGTTCTTGATGATCGATGTGCTGGGCCCCATAAACATGCACAACTTGTATAGGAAAATACTCTCTGTCATGCAGGCGACGATAAGCTTCAAAACCCAAGGCAAAAAAAGTGGTGACAAGAAGGAGTAATAAAAAAAATTTCCCTATCCGGACCATCTCCTTTCCTCACCTTATTGTCTTCCCTATCATACACACTTCAGGGATTAAGCGCACACCTTGTTTATCTTCGACAATGCTACGAATTTCTTCGACCAGGGTCTCGATATCCACAGCCTTGGCATTGCCGTCATTGATAATAAAATTGGCATGCTTTTCGGATACCTGTGCTCCGCCTTTTCTAAAGCCCTTAAGACCACATTGCTCAATGAGGCGGGCAGCATAGTTTCCCGGTGGATTGCGAAACACAGAACCACAATTCGGTAAGCCCGTCGGTTGCGAAGCATTGCGTTTTTCTAATAACTGTCGGATTTTTTCCAGGGCCTGATTTTTATCACCCAGAGTTAATTTGAAATGCCCCGCAGCAAACCATTCATCATTGAATTTTTTCACGTGACGGTAAGCAAATTCATAATCAGAGGCTGGTCTCAGCTTAAGCTCGCCATCACGGTTGATAGTTTCCACTTGAGTGACAAATTGCCAGGTTTCACCGCCATAGCAGCCTGCATTCATGGCCAGGGCTCCACCCACGGTACCGGGAATACCAGCCATAAATTCCATCCCTTCTAAGGCAAGTCGCGCTGTAAAACGAGCGAATTGAGCACAGGATACACCAGCCTCAGCTCGGATTAAGGTGGCATCAGATTCTAAAGGAGATAATTGACTAAAAGCCCCCTGGGTAATAATAACCACGCCCTCAATACCACCATCCCGAATCAGGGTATTAGAACCTAGACCCAACCAACTTAAAGGGAGATCACTCGGCAATAGCTGCAGAAAAAGGGAAAGATCATCAAGGCTAGCAGGCAGATAAACAAAATCCGCAGGGCCACCAACTCGCCAGGAGGTATAGGAGGCTAAGGATTCATGGGATAGCAAGCGTCCACGCAGGAGTTCCAGGCCAGCTCCCCAGCCGCTTTCCTGAAAGTGCGCTAAATCTACCAGCTTCTGTGTTTCTTTCTTCACTCACTCACCCTAGTCAAGGCTGAAGATGCCAGTCGGGCTGACATTGCCCCGATATCCCCTGCGCCCTGCATTAATAGAATATCGCCGTCACACAACACATTCTGCAATAAATTCGGTAAAAATTCTCGTTTTTCAATAAAGACAGGGGAAAGATTACCGATATTTTTAATACCCTTAATCAAAGACTGTCCATCAGCACCCGCTATATAGGGTTCGCCAGCGGAATATACTTCAAACATTAGCAAGGCATCCACTTGAGATAAAACCTCACAAAAAGAATGAAAAAGGTCTCTAGTTCGGGAATAACGATGGGGTTGGTAGACCATCACTAACCGCCTGCCTGGCCAACATTGCCGAATAGCTTCAAGTGTTACTTGAATTTCTCTGGGATGGTGCCCATAATCATCTAAAAGGGTTACCTTACCTCCTTGCTTTAAGCTGTAATCACCATATACTTGGAAACGTCTGCCGACCCCGCCGAAATTGGCCAAGGCACGCTGGATATCTTCATTAGCCACCTTTAATTGAGTAGCTACAGCAATAGCAGCCAAGGCATTTAGCACATTATGGCGCCCCGGTAAGTTCAAGCAAATCTTTAAGTTTGATAGGTCAGGTCTCTCAACCACGAAATGGGTTTGGGTACCCTGATACACAATTTCAGAAGCCTTAAAATCAGCATCTGAGGTTAAACTATAAGTCTTATGAAAACGCGAAACCTGAGGTAGAATTTCACGAACCACTGGATCATCAATGCAGAGCACAGCCAATCCATAAAATGGTAGACGGTGCAGAAAATCGATGAAGGCTTGGCGCAGCTTGGAAAAATCATGCTGATAAGTTTCCATGTGATCTTCATCAATATTAGTCACTACAGCTATGCTAGGGTTAAGGTAAAGGAAGGAGGCATCGCTTTCATCGGCTTCTGCGACCAGATACTGACCCCGGCCTAAACGTGCATTTGTCCCTAATTGATTTAGCCTACCTCCAATAACAAAAGTAGGATCTAATTTTGCTTCGGCTAAAATACTGCTAATTAAACTGGTCGTGGTGGTCTTACCATGGGTGCCCGCAATAGCAATGCCGTGCTGGAAACGCATGAGTTCACCAAGCATTTCTGCTCGCGGCACAATAGGAATATTTTTCTGTTTAGCAGCAACCAACTCAGGATTATCCCAGGCCACTGCTGAAGAACGAACGATCACATCAGCCCCTTGAATTTGCTCCGCCTGATGTCCGCAATCAATAGTTGCGCCTAAATTTCGCAACCGTGTAGTCAGGGCATTATCAGCTAGGTCTGAACCTGAGACTTGATAACCCTGGGCCAAAATCACTTCGGCAATGCCTGCCATCCCTACCCCGCCGATACCAACAAAATGGATATGTTTAATATGACCCATTCTGAGTAAATGGGAGGGTGCATTATTATTAGCGTTCAAATGACTTACCTCTTTTAAAAAAGCGTATATTATCCTTTTTTAGTAGTTCTCGCTATAGGTTAGCTGTCATTGCGAGGAGCGTTTTGTGCGACGAAGCAATCCACATGGATTGCTTCGTCGCACAAAACGCTCCTCGCAATGACAGCTCCTCAGGATGACCTTGAAAATCCCCCATTTTCTGCTTATGATGCTGCCAAAGGATTGAATATCATGCATAAAGTTTATATTAACAGCCTTGGAAAGTTCCTACCCGGTGAACCGGTTAAAAATTCAGAAATAGATGATTATCTCGGCAATCAACAATATCAGTCTAAAAATAAGGCCTTGGTTTTAAGACAAAATCGCATTAAAACTCGGCATTATGCCTTAGACAAAAATGGTCAATCCCTCTATAGCAACGCTGAAATGGCGGCCAAAGCCATTCGAGATGCGATTGAACATTCCGAGATTTCTCTTTCACAGGTCTCCTTTTTAGCTTCATCCACTTCTCTGGGCGATGTTTTGTTGCCAGGCTTAGCTGCTCACATTCAAGCGGAGCTCGGAATTGGTCCTCTCGAAATCGCTAGTTTGCAAAGTGTCTGTGCCAGTTCACTTATGGCCATGAAAAATGCATATTTGCAAATTAAATGTGGAGAACATGCGCTAGCCGCCGTCTCTGGCAGTGAATTTTCCAGTCGTTATCTTAAGGCGAGTGTCTATGAGCTGACAGATATTTATCGTGAAACTGGGGAAATACCCATTGAATCTGATTTTTTGCGCTATACCCTATCTGATGGCGCTGGTGCTGCTATTTTAGAAAACAAACCCAATCAACATGGTCTATCTTTAGAGATTAAATGGATTGATTTGAAATCCTATGCTCATCAATTTGATATTTGCATGGTCTCAGGTAGGTCCAAGGATAAAAAATATTGGGGAGATCATCCCAATGCTGCCATTTGTGAACAACGCAGTGCCCTGGTCTTAACCCAAGATTATTTTAGCCTAAAGAAAATGATCCCGATTTGGATCTCACATGGCTTGGATACCTTAGATCGTTACGATTATAAGGCTGACGATCTTGATTATTTTTGTTCTCATTATTCTTCTAATTCATTAAAACTAGACACACTGGCCTTGATGCAAAAAACCGCAGCCTATGTGCCAGAAGAAAAATGGTTTTCCAATCTGTCTACTCGGGGCAATACCGGCGCCGCCTCCATTTTTATCATTTTGGAGGAATTGTTTAATTCTGGAAAACTTCAAAAAGGGCAAAAAGTCATGTGTCATGTCCCAGAAAGTGGTCGTTGCACTAATGCCCTGATGTTATTGGAAGTCGTATGAAAGAAAAAAATAAGAATTATGTCTTACGTCAGCTTTTTAAAATCTGGATAGATTTTGACAATCAACTTAATCATATTCCCATGATTAAACGCTTACTGGGAGGCAAATTTCGCTTAGAAGATTATCAACGCTGGCTTCTTAATCACCGCCAGCAAGTGATTGAAGGAGGACGTTGGATTGCCTTAGCAGCCTCTTCTATCACCCATGAATATACTGAGTTACGTTCTAAATTTATTCAGCATGCCGCAACGGAGCATCGTGATTATCTGATGCTAGAACATAATTATTTATCCTTAGGTGGTAAAGCCGAAGAAATTCAACATTACCCTAAAAATATCGGTACCGAAGCTTTATCTGCCTATATGTTTCATCAAGCTTCTCAGCCCAATCCATTTCAATTGTTAGGCGCTATGTTTATCATTGAGGGTTTAGGGCAACGCAAGGCAGGTGAATGGGGTTTATTGATTCAACAGCAATTAAAATTAAAAACCGATCAAGTTAGTTTTTTATTGTATCATAGTAAAAATGATGGAGATCATTTGGCGGAATTTGAAGCCACTTTAGATACAGGTATTTTAAGCATTGATAATATGGCTGATCAGATCGTCAAAACTGCTCGGGTAGTCGCTAAGCTTTATCAATTGCAGCTGGAAGAAATGTCCTAGGAGTGTGTATGACAAACATTCTGATTGCTCATCAGCCTCAGTTTGATTTCCAGGACACCCCATTGTATTGGTATGATCACTCTATTTTAAAAACTATTTTTATCAATGCTTTTTCCTGCCTCATCCCTCAAACAGAGGCTTTTTTGGTTTTAGCAATACAAGAAATCAAAGAACAGATAAAAGATCTCTCTTTGCGCAATGAAATTGAAATTTTTCTCGAACAAGAAAAAAATCATATGGTGGCGCATTCAGCCTTTAATCGTTATCTAGAGTCCCTCGGTTTTCCAATTCGCTCGTACATTCAGGCTATTCAAAAATACCTATCGATTTATAAAGTTTGTAGTCTTGAGCAAAAACTTCAGTTATGTATATTAATGGAGAGTATCACCAGCTCTCTCTGTGAAAACTATATTCGCTCTTATCTGAGTGAATACAATCAATTTGCTCCTCATCAATTATTAATGTGGCATTCCATTGAAGAACTTGATCATCGTTGTCTAGCCTATCGGGTTCATCAGGAACTTTATCAAACCTATCAGCCGAAATATTTTCGTAATGCTTTCTTTAGTGTTAAAACTACGTGGATGGTTTTTAAAATCATACTCAATATGTTGCACATCCAAAAAAATCTCTATTGGCCTAAAACCTGGAAGGATATTTTCTGGCTATTGGGTCCCAAGGGGCCAGTCTATCTGAGTCTCAAAGGTTATCTTAACTTTATTAAACAGAGTTATAATCCGGGATTAGCTTATTTACAGGATGAGCAGCTTATTCAAATGTCTAAGGCTTGGAAAGCAAATTATCGGAAGAAAACTAATCCGAATGTCATTGCTAGCGCTTCTCGCAATGACACACCTCAGAATGAACGAGTTAATTCATCTATATGAATATCATCTTTGTCACCCTCGGCAGTCGCGGCGACCTCAATCCCTTTCTCTACCTCGGCAAAATCTTACAACAACGTGGTTTACGAATCACAATAATCAGTTCTGAAATTTATAAAAATCTGATTGAAACAGCAGGATTTGAATTTATAACATGCAGTTCAGCTGACAGTTATCATCAAATTATCCAAGAACCAGCGTTTTATAATCCTAAAAAAAGTTTTAAAATGATAGCTGAATATGTGATCTTAGATCCTATGCGATCAGTGTATCAAGCCTTACAGAATTTTGATCCGAGAAATAGCGTGATCGTCGCTACCCGTTTTATGGCAGGAGCTCGTCTGGCACAGGAAAAACTAAAGTTCCCCTTAATCTCTACGTGCTTGCAACCTCTAACACTATGGTCTATCAAACAGCCCGCTATTGATCCCACAGGTTCTTCAGCTCATCGGCTTCCTTGGTTTTTGAGAAAAATAGTATATGCCGCAGCCAGCCGTTGGTTGCTCGATCGTCATATTTCGCCACAAATTAATCAATTTCGTCAGGAGCTAGGATTACCAAACATCAGTAAACTATTTTCTCATTGGCTTTATTCTCCGCAGAAGGTACTGGGTTTGTTTCCTGAATGGTTTGCGGAACCCTCTCCCGATTGGCCCGCGCATACTGAATTAACTGGTTTTGTGGCTGATTCAGCACCTTCTTTGCATGCGTTTGAATCTGAAATCTCGGCATTTTTAAATACGGGTGAGCCACCCATAGTGATTACCTATGGCACCTCAGTAACTCGGGCTAAGGATTTTTTTATTAAAACTTTAGAAGCAAATAGAATCTTAGGCTATCGTAGTCTGATCTTGACCCAATATCCAGAACAATTGCCACCGCTTTATCCCGATAGAGAATTGCATATTCATTATGCTCCGCTTCAACAACTTCTACCCTATTGCGCTGCCATCGTTCATCATGGCGGTGCTGGCACTTTAGCCCAAGCAATTGCCGCAGCTCTGCCCCAACTGATTATTCCTCTGATAAATGATCAACTGGATAATGCAGCACGAATAGAAAAATTAGGGTTGGGATTGAAGCTATCTTCAGCAAAATACTCAATTCTAAAAGCTAAACTCAAAATCAATCAATTAATCAATTCAGCAAATATTAAAGAAAATTGCATTGCCTACTCCAAACGAATTGATTTCGAGCAGGCAGCGCAGTTAACATGCGATATCGTTCAAGAGTGTCTTAAAACCGGACCTTGATTCTGAGGTTCCTGTGCTTGAGCATGGGCGGTTGAATTGGAATGCAGTGCTTGAGCAACAGACCACAAGGAGCGCAATGGCCACCAAGAATTTTGGGCTGGCTGTTGAACTCCTTGAACTCCCTGACCGATTGACAGATGATGAGCATGGGCATGCCGATTAATCACATGAGGATTAGAATTGTTATCATGAGAAACCTCAGTACCAGGAGCAGCAGTAGAGGGTGGAGGGTTATGATTCTCTCTTGATCGATGACTTATCCCTGCGCCAAGACATACCACACTCGCAAGTAGTGCAGAGATAATAGTGGCAAAGGAAAAGGCACTTATTGTTAGTACCGAAAAAGATAGAGCCGATACCCCTAAAAAAGCAGAACCAGCAATAAACCAGTTTCTTCTACTCATTATTATTTACTCCTCGTTAATAAAATATCTTAAATTTTACCTAAACCTTAAAGACTGGTCAAATCAAATCCAGATGTCTTGTCGTTTAATTTTAAATAATATTTATAAACAATAACTTACATCGATTTTGGCTATCGTGAGCCCAAAGAATTAGTTGTTGATCAACTTAGTGCTAATTCTTCCTTAACAGCAGCAGCAATATATTCTGCCCATTGCTGTACTATGTTTTGTTCCTTGCCTTCAACCATGACCCGAATACAGGACTCCGTGCCGGAACGACGGATTAGTACGCGCCCTAGGCTGCCTAGAGCGTCTTCGGCGGTTTTAAGTGCTTTTTGTACGCCTGGCATATCGGAAATTTCACCCTGTTCACTGACCTTAACATTGACCAAGGCTTGAGGGTACATATTCAAACCAGAATGAAGCTCCATCAAGGATTGCTGGGTATATCTCATCGCAGACAAAACTTGCAAGGCAGTAATAATGCCATCACCCGTTGTAGTGGCTTCACGATAAATTAAATGGCCGGATGGTTCTCCACCCAGGACCCAACTGCGTTTTTCCAATTCCGCGATGACGTGACGATCACCCACTGGCACACGTACAAAATCAATGCCTAAGTGTTGTAAGGCTTGCTCAAATCCTAAATTGGACATTACAGTCCCCACTATTCCACCATGGAGATGTCCAGTTTCCTTGCGGTGTTTAGCGATAATATAAAGTAACTCATCGCCATCTAAGATCTTACCCTGATGGTCCACCATGACTACTCGATCACCATCACCGTCTAGCCCAATGCCTAAATCAGCTTTTTCTTGTATCACGGTACGTTTCAAGGTTTCGGGCTGAGTGGCACCACAATTTAAATTAATATTTAAGCCATTCGGATCAACGCCAACTTCAATCACTTCGGCGCCTAGCTCTCGAAATACATTTGGGGCAATGTGATAAGCGGCTCCATTGGCACAATCCACGACTATTTTTAAGCCGTTTAAAGTAATGTCAGAAGCAACTGTACTTTTACAAAATTCGATATAACGCCCTGGTGCATCCACCACACGCTGGGCCTTGCCTAACTCTGCAGAATCTACCGTGGTCATGGGCTGTTCCATTTGCTGCTCAATCGCAATCTCCAATTCATCCGGTAACTTGCTGCCTTGAGCAGAAAAAAACTTAATGCCGTTGTCATAATAAGGATTATGTGAAGCACTGATAACAATGCCTGCCTGGGCCCGCAGTGTCCGGGTCAGATAGGCTATGGCTGGCGTGGGCATGGGCCCTAAAAGATGAGTATTGACACCAGCAGCTGAAAGTCCTGCTTCCAAGACAGATTCAAACATATAGCCAGAGATGCGAGTATCTTTGCCGATTAATACCTTGCCTGATCGCTGACGCGCTAGAACCTTGCCGACAGCCCAACCTAGTTTTAAAATAAACTCTGGTGTGATTTTTTCAGAGCCCACACGGCCGCGAATACCATCGGTTCCAAAGTAACGGCGTTTTACCGCTGTTACTGGATTTGTATGATTAGATTGTTTCGTCATGTGAAAAATCTAATCCTGTATTATTATTGTTTCCCCGATTAGCTTCCGATGTTGAGTTTGTTGAAGCCGCTGGTTTAGATTTATTCTTTCCATTGCCTGAAGTTGGTGGTTCACGTACCGGCAAGCCATCCATAGCATCATGGATTTGATCGATATTAATGGTTTCATATTTCACCAAAGCTTCTGCCATAGCATGAAGCTTTTTCATATTGTCTTTCAAGACTTTTTCAGCACGTTTATAACTATTTTCAATGATCATGCGTACCTCATCATCGATGAGGCCAGAGGTCAGCTCAGAAATTTCTTTATGACGCGTAACGGTATGCCCTAAGAAAACCTCTTCATCATTGCCTTCAAAGGTCAATGGGCCCAATTTTTGTGAGAAGCCCCATTTGGTTACCATGTTACGTGCAATTTCAGTGGCTTTTTGAATATCATTGGCAGCCCCGGTTGTGACTTTACCAAGACCAAAAATCAATTCTTCTGCGATTCGGCCACCAAACAAACTAGAAATTTTGCTTTCCAAATATTCACGAGTGTAATTATGACGATCACCTTCCGGTAAAAACATAGTAACACCTAGGGCTCTACCACGAGGAATAATGGTGACCTTGTGCACAGGATCATGTTCCGGCATAGAAAGACCAACAATAGCATGCCCAGCTTCATGATAAGCGGTCAGTCGCTTTTCTTCTTCAGACATGACCATAGAACGTCTTTCCACACCCATAATGACTTTATCTTTGGCTTTTTCAAAATCCTCCATAAAGACTAGGCGTTTATTACCACGGGCAGCAAATAAGGCTGCTTCGTTAACAATATTAGCTAAATCAGCGCCTGAAAATCCGGGGGTGCTGCGGGCAATAACGGCCACATCCACATCATCTGCCATCGGTACTTTGCGCGTATGTACTTTTAGAATTTGTTCCCGACCTCGAACGTCAGGTAAAGGTACTATCACTTGTCGATCAAAACGGCCTGGACGTAACAAAGCAGGATCCAGAACATCAGGACGATTGGTTGCAGCAATGACAATGATTCCTTCATTGCCTTGGAAGCCATCCATTTCAACCAGTAATTGGTTTAAGGTTTGTTCACGTTCATCATGCCCGCCGCCTAAACCAGCACCACGATGACGGCCAACCGCATCAATTTCATCGATGAAGATAATACAAGGTGCTTGCTTCTTTGCTTGATCAAACATATCTCTAACGCGGGATGCACCTACACCCACAAACATTTCAACGAAATCAGAACCAGAGATAGTAAAAAATGGCACCTTGGCTTCACCAGCAACCGCTTTGGCTAGCAAGGTCTTACCCGTTCCAGGAGAGCCAACCAGCAAGACACCGCGTGGAATTTTTCCACCCAGGCGTTGAAACTTGCCGGGATCACGTAAAAACTCAACTAATTCTTTCACTTCTTCCTTGGCTTCTTCAACACCAGCTACATCAGCGAAGGTAATTTTAACCTGATCTTCGCCAAGAAGGCGGGCACGGCTGCGACCAAAGGAAAAAGCTCCCCCCTTACCGATACCCGCTTGTTGTCTTAAGACATAAATCCAGATACCAATGAGCACAATCCAAGGAAGAAGATTAAGGAGGTGAATCCAGAGTCCAGGCTGTTCTGGCGGTTTACCTTTAACCACCACACTCTTTTCCAGTAATAGTTGAAGTAAATTGGGATCCTGGCGCATCGGTAAATAGGTGGTGAAGGCTTTATTATTGTGAAACACACCTTTTACATTTTGTTCTGTAATAGTGACAGCACGGACATTGCCCTGCTTTATATCATTAACGAAAGAAGAATAGCTTAAACGTTCCTCAGAGGGTTGTTGAAGACCGAAATTATTAAAGACCGTAATAAAAGTGATTACTATAACCATCCACAATAATATCGTTTTGATCGCATCGTTCACTGGAGAACCCCTTATCAGACGAAAAAATGTACCTTATATACTTTAGATAATACCTGATCTAGCAGCGATAAACTACTTCCTCCCCTGCGCTACCAGATAGATTTCCCGCGAGCGCCCGCGTGAAGCCTTGGGTTTTCGAATAAGGACTTTTTTAAAATGACTGCGGACTGCCTTCAAAAAGTCCTCAAAACCGTCACCCTGAAAAACCTTGATTAAAAAACCACCATCTTTGGGTAATATGCGGAGAGAAAATTCCAGCACGATTTCAGCTAGATACATCGACTTTGATTGATCAACGGCATCTATTCCGCTTAGATTGGGCGCTATGTCTGAAATTACCCAATCAGGCCTAGATTCGCCCAAAGTTGTTAGTAATTGTTGTTGAAGTGAATCCTCACTAAAATCGCCCAAGATAAACTCCACATTGGGAATAGGATCCATGGGCAGGATATCCAACGCAATGACCCGCCCTTTTTTACCAACTAGCTTACTAATCAATTGTGACCAACCACCCGGCGCTGCACCCAAATCGATTACGATCATTCCGGGCTTAAATAAACAATCACGTTCATGTATTTCTTGTAATTTATAGACAGCGCGCGAGCGATAGCCACTTTTCTGTGCCTGTTTAACATAGACATCGGAAAAATGTTCTTTTAGCCATTGACGACTGCTACTACTACGCTTAGGGCACATTTAATTAAATATATTCAACATGAGTAATTTCATAAGTGGCGGTACTTTCTGCTGTCTTCACTTCCACTTGATCTCCCGCATATTTTCCAACCATGGCGCGAGCCAGGGGCGAGGTCACTGAGATTTTATTCTGACCTAGGTCTGCTTCATCTTCACCGACAATGGTATAAGACACTGGTTCTTGGTTATCTGATTTAATCAGGCTAACGGTGGCACCAAAAATAACACGGCCTGTATTTTCAATTTGAGTGACATCGATGATTTGAGCCACAGATAGTTTAGATTCAATTCCCATGATACGGCCTTCAATAAACCCCTGTGATTCCCGGGCAGCATGGTATTCTGCATTTTCTTTTAAATCACCGTGAGCTCGGGCTTCAGCAATTGCCTGGATAACTCGAGGGCGCTCGACCGTCTTTAAATGTTCAAGTTCTTTGCGTAATTTTTCCGCGCCGTGCGCAGTCATGGGTACTCGGCTCATCGTCATCATTAAGATCCTTAAAATTTCATGTCCTCAAAAAACTTTTTGACCTTATCAAACCAAGAGGTCATCTTGGGAGTATGCTTTTTATTATTATGATCTGACAAACTCGCTTCGAATTCTTTTAGCATTTCTTTTTGCTTAGCGGTTAAATTAACCGGTGTTTCAACAGTAACCCGGCATATGGTATCACCATGCCCCCCTCCTCGCACAGAGGGCACGCCCATTCCACGCAGGCGAAAAGCCTTTCCTGTTTGAGTTTCGGGTGGAATTTTTAGTTTGGCTCGGCCGTTTAAGGTGGGCACATCCAATTCACCCCCTAAGGTGGCCAAAGTAAAACTAATGGGCACATCAGTATATAAATCTTTGCCATCGCGCTCAAAAATAGCATGCGGTTTAAGATGAATTTCTACATATAAATCACCAGGATGAGTACCCGCTTCCCCAGCCTCACCTTCACCGGCCAAGCGCACACGATCACCGGAGTCAATTCCTGCTGGAATTTTAACAGCCAGCTTCTTATTTTGTTTGCGTCTACCCTGGCCATGACAGCCTGAGCAGGGATCAGTAATAATCTTGCCTTTGCCACGGCAGGTGGGACAAGTTTGTTGTACCGAGAAAAAACCACGCTGCAGTCGAATTTGGCCATAACCATCGCAATCGCCACAAGTGGCTGTTGATGAACCCTTCTTGGATCCGCTACCCTTGCAATCACTGCAAACAACTAGGGTGGCAAAACTAATTTCCTGGGTCTTGCCAAAGAAGGCATCTTCCAGGGTAATTTCAATTTGATAACGCAAATCTGATCCACGTTGCGGACCACCGGCATTGCGCATAGCACCAAAAATATCGCCAAAAACATCTCCAAAGATATCACTGAAGTTCATATCCCCAAAGCCACCGCCGCCAGCACCATGAGTGGCAGCATGGCCAAATTGATCATAGGTGGCACGTTTTTGGCTATCTGAAAGTATTTCATAAGCTTCTTTGATTTGCTTAAATTTTTCCTCTGAACCCTTATCATGCGCATTTCGATCAGGATGATGCTTCATGGCCAAACGTCGATAAGCTTGTTTGATTTCATTCTCACTGGCGTCTCGGGAAATGCCGAGTGTTTCGTAGTAATCTGCTTTGGTCATAGTCATATTCTTTAAAAAATACTAAGAAAGCTGTCATTGCGAGGAGTGCTTTTTGCGACGAAGCAATCCAACATATTGGATTGCTTCGTCGCAAAAAGCACTCCTCGCAATGACAGCTCCCTTTAATTTTACCTAGTTGCCTTTTTTCTCTTCGTCACCTTTAACTTCTTCAAATTCAGCATCAACCACTGATTCATCGCCTTTCTTTGAACCTGCGGAACCTTGCTGATGGGCACCCTCGGCTCCGGCACCCGGTTGTTGGCCACCAGGCTGCTGGCCCTGGGCATAGAGACGTTCAGCCATTTTAGATGAGGCTTCTGTCAAGGCTTGCGTTTTCTTCTCAATTACTTCCTTATCATCACTCTTGATTGCTTCTTTCAAGGCATTAACTGAGCTTTCAATAGCCTGGCGCTCATCAGCTGAAACTTTATCACCTGCTTCTTTCAGCGACTTGGTCACGGCATGCATCAAGCTGTCAGCCTGGTTACGTACAGAAACTAGATCATGGAATTTCTTATCTTCCGCAGCATGCATTTCAGCATCTTTGACCATGCGTTTAATTTCATCTTCAGACAAACCGCTAGAAGCGCGAATCACGATAGATTGCTGTTTACCAGTAGCCTTATCTTTGGCAGAAACATGTAAAATACCATTGGCATCAACATCAAAGGTGACTTCAACTTGCGGCATGCCACGGGGTGCAGGCGGAATATCGGTCAAATCAAATCGTCCCAAGGATTTATTGGCTGAGGCCATCTCACGCTCACCTTGCAAGACATGAATAGTCACTGCGGTTTGATTATCCGCTGCTGTCGAAAAAACCTGGTTTGCACGAGTAGGAATCGTGGTATTTTTTTCGATAATTTTCGTCATCACGCCACCCATGGTTTCAATACCCAAGGAAAGTGGAATAACATCGAGCAATAAGACATCTTTGATGGCTCCAGAAAGCACAGCACCTTGAACAGCTGCCCCAATCGCAACAGCTTCATCAGGATTAATGTCCTTACGAGGTTCTTTGCCAAAAAATTGACGTACGGTTTCTTGAACCAGAGGCATACGGGTTTGACCACCCACGAGAATAACATCTTCCACCTGATCGACGGAGAGTCCCGCGTCTTTCAACGCGGTACGACAAGGTTCAATAGAACGATGAACCAAGTCTTCAACCAAGGATTCTAATTTAGCACGAGTCAGCTTGATATTTAGATGTTTGGGACCTGAGGCATCTGCTGTGATATAAGGCAGATTAACATCGGTCTGTTGCGCGGATGACAATTCAATCTTGGCTTTTTCAGCAGCTTCTTTTAAACGCTGTAAAGCCAGGGGATCATTGCGCAAATCAATGCCACTGCTCTTCTTAAATTCATCAACTAGATAATCAATTAAACGGACATCGAAATCTTCACCGCCCAAGAAGGTATCACCATTAGTGGCCAACACTTCAAATTGATGCTCCCCTTCTACTTCTGCGATTTCGATAATGGAAATATCAAAGGTACCACCACCCAAGTCATAAACAGCAATTTTACGATTGCCTGGCTTTTTGTCTAGACCAAAGGCCAAGGCGGCTGCTGTGGGTTCATTAATGATACGTTTGACTTCTAATCCAGCAATACGGCCAGCATCTTTGGTAGCCTGACGTTGAGAATCATTGAAATAGGCTGGAACAGTAATAACGGCTTCTTTAACTTCATGTCCTAAATAATCTTCTGCTGTTTTCTTCATTTTCATTAAAACTTCAGCAGAAATTTGCGGCGGCGCAATTTTCTTGCCATGGGCTTCAACCCAGGCATCACCATTATCTGCTTTAATAATCTTATAAGGCACTAGTTTCTGGGTATGACGCACCATTTCTTCATCATAGCGACGGCCAATTAAACGTTTAGCCGCGTAAATGGTATTATGAGGATTGGTCACTGCCTGGCGCTTTGCCGCCTGACCGACCAGGGTTTCGCCATTGTCTAAATAAGCAACAACAGAAGGAGTGGTTCTATCACCCTCTGAGTTTACAATAACCTTGACCTTGTCTCCTTCCATAACAGCTACGCAGGAGTTGGTTGTTCCTAAATCAATACCGATAATTTTATTTGACGCCGTTGCCATAAGATAAGCTCCGCTTTTTTAATAGTTAATTAGCATATGGGGATGGGGGAGTATCTTTTCAAGTCAAGACCCTCCAACTCCTCTCCCCTCATAAAAAACATTCCTGGAGAGGGGATTATTTAGACACAATCACTAAAGCTGGCCGGACTAGCCGCTCGTTCAATAAATAACCTTTTTGTAAGACTCCAACCACGATACCTGGTTTAACTGCAGCTTGTTCCTGCATAGAAACTGCTTCATGGAAGGAAGGATTAAAAGCTTCATTCATTGGATTAACTTGTTGGACTCCCTGTTTTTCCAGGACGTTATAAAGCATTTTTAAAGTCAATTTAACACCTTCAAGAATGGCAGTCGTATCATCCTTGCTTTCTTCCGCATGGTTAACTGCCCTTTCCAAATTATCAATCACGGGCAGGAGTTCATTAACAAATTTATCAAGCGCATATTTATGCGCATTGGCAATATCACGTTCTGCCCGGCTGTCTGCATTTTTCCTGTCAGCCTGCATGCGCATAATGCGATCTTCGTATTCAGTGCTCTTTTGCTCAGCCGCATTCAGCTGAGACATTAAAGATTCATAAGTGGCATGATCCAATTTTGGAGTTTCTGCCTTGGGTTCCTGCGCTTCTGTTGAGTTGGGTTTTTCAGCTTGATCTTTTTTAGCATGCTTGGCTAGCTTGGCATGAATATCTTCGTTTGACATAAATAACTTATCTCCTAAAAATGTTTACCAGTAGCCCTCACTGAGCGCTACTGGTAAGAATATATATGGGCAATCTAACCCTGATTCAAGACCGCAGACAATAATTTTGAGGTGACATCCACTGCTGAAATGACCCGTTCATAAGGCATGCGGATAGGCCCTATGACACCCAGGCTTCCAACTAATTGTCCATCTACGGCATAGGACATGGATACCACACTCCAATCGTCCAAGACTTCATAACCTGATTCTTTGCCAATAAATATCTGCACTTTTTCCGCTTCGATTGACTGGCCAAGTAAATCTAGCATTTCCTGCTTTTGTGTAAAAGCTTCAAATAAATGACGTAAACGACTTAAATTAGCCTCACTAGAATATTGCAAGAGATTAGTTTGCCCGGCGATAATGCAATCTTTATCTTTCTCTCGGGTCACTACAAAGGCTTTATTAGCCACATCAAGGGTCGTTTGGATTAAATTCCGGATGTTTTCACGGTCCTTGCGAATAGCTTCTGAAAGCGCTTGGCGAATTTCTAATAAATCTTTGCCGGCATAATGAGTATTTAGATAATTAGCCGCTTCTTGCAACTCTGAGGCAGAGTGCACTTTTTCTGTGTAGATAATCCGGTTTTGGATTTCTCGATCACTCAACACCAAAATGACTAAAACCCGGTTATGGTGCTCACTATTAGCTAAGGGTAAAAACTCTACTTGCTGTAAAACGACACGATCTCGTCGTGGCAAAGTGACCACGCCCATCATTTGGGTTAGCCCTGAAAGTATTGAGGAAGTAGATTGAAGTAAATCAGGCATGGTTAACTCAGGATCGAGTTGTCTCCGCACTTCCTGCATAGCCTGACTATCAAGAGGTTTAACAGAAATTAAACTGTCGACAAAAAAACGGTAGCCTCTGACCGTAGGCACCCGACCTGAGGAGGTATGCAAGGATGTCAAATATCCATTAGCTTCCAAATCGGCCAAAATATTGCGAATCGTCGCCGAACTGAGCTTTAAAGAGGCTTCCTCAGCAATGACCTTAGACGGTACTGGGTGACCTTCTTGGATATAGCGCTCTACCAATACTTTTAATATCTGTTGAGCACGTTGATTTATTGGAAATTCGTTCATAACTTATAATATTCAAATTGTGCCGTTTCAATATATCAAAATTTTTCAACATTCGGTATAGAATGATGTAATAATATAGTCTTGAGATCAGGAAATTATAATATGCCCAAATCTATTAAAACCTTGGGTCTAATTGGACGAGTCACTAACCCTGGGGTTAAAGAAACCCTAAAAATTCTTATTGATTATCTCCATCATTTGGATAAAAAAACCTTTATTGATCAAGAAACTGCTGCTAGCTTAGCCGATGTCCAATTAGACGTCCTAAAACGTAATGAACTTGGCAAAAAATGCGATTTAATAATTGTGGTCGGTGGCGATGGTAGTTTGATAAATGCTGCTCACACACTGGTTAAAGATCAAGTTCCGGTATTAGGAATTAATCGTGGTAGCCTAGGATTTTTAACGGATATTCACCCTACTGAATTAATCAAAATCAGATCCATACTCGAAGGAAATTTTATTCTCGAAAAACGATTTTTATTGACCGCTACCATTAGCCTGAACAGCAAGGAATTAGGTGATAAGACAAATCATCGTCAGGCCCTCAATGAGTTTGCTCTGATTCCTGATGCAGTTCCTCAAATGATTGAATTTGAAGTCTATATAAATGATAAATTTGTCTTGAGTCAACGCTCCGATGGTCTCATTATTGCTACCCCAACCGGCTCTACTGCCTATAGCCTTTCTGCTGGAGGACCTATTTTGCACCCACAATTAGATGCCATGGTCATGGTACCCATGTTTCCTCATACCCTCAGTGTTCGCCCCATCGTGATTAATGCCAATCAGGAAGTTAAAATTAGTATTTCACCCAATAATAAAACTGCACCACGCTTGGCTTGTGATGGTCATGCCTATGTTAATACGCCAGCCGGCAGCCAGATCAACATCACTAAAAGTACTCAAGCACTTCAGCTCGTGCATCCACAGGATTATGATTATTATGAAACCTTACGCAGTAAATTACATTGGGGTCATAAGTTACAATATTCGGAATAATAGGATGGACCTATGTTAACGCAAATACACCTTACCAACTTAGCCACCATAGAAGAAGCTCATCTCGATCTTGCTTCAGGTACCACGGTAATCACTGGCGAAACCGGCGCGGGAAAATCTATTTTAATTGATGCTATCGAGCTCGCTCTCGGCGGCCGGGCTTCAGCGCAAATGATCCGTGCCAATCAGGATAAAATGGATATCCGTCTTTGCTTTGATTTAGGTCAAATTAAAAATTTTCCCGAGTTTCTAAAAAACCATGATTTTGATTTAGACACTCAAGAATGTATCATTCGCCGGACGATTATGCGTGATGGCCGCTCTCGGAGCTTTATTAACGACATGCCCGTGACCCTGCCGCTATTGCGAGAACTCAGTGAAGCCTTAATTGATATTCATGGACAACATGAGCATCAATCCTTAATTAAACCCGATAAACAACGTCAATTACTGGATCATTATGGGAAGCACGAAGACTTAGCAGTCAAAGTGCAACAATATGCTGAGCAGTATCGCCAACTCACTCAGGCTATTGAAAGTAATCAAGCCTCTAATCAGCAACGTGAAGAACGTCGCGATTTTCTCCGCTACCAATGGAATGAATTTGAAGCCCTGCAAATGCAGGAAAATGAATGGCAAAACCTGGAAGCTGAACATCAGCAATTAGCTCATGCCGATACTTTATTAAATAATCTGAATCTAGCACTAGCTGAACTATCTCAACAAGAAGATAAAAATATTTTAAGTGCTCTACATCAAGTGCTAAAAGCCTTGGAAGCAGTAAAGCAATTTCATCCTCAAATTGAAAATTGGGCAACAGCAATTAATAATCTCAGTATTCAAATTGATGATATCTCCAATGAAATTCATGCTTATCTAGAGAGAGTTGATTTAAATCCCCAACGCCTGCAATGGGTGGAACAAAGAATGCAAAGCATGCATGATTTAGCGCGCAAATATAAAATTAGCCCAGCCGAGCTGCCGCTCTTCATGCAAAAAATCGCCGCTGAATTAAATGCCCTGGAGAATAATGAAAGCACTTTAACAGAATTGCTGCAAAAACAAGCGGAAACTTTACAGATTTATCAGCAAGCGGCTCAGCAATTAAGCGAAAAGCGCGCGAAGGCCGGTAAAAAACTTTCTAAGGAAATCACTGAAATTATTAAAAGCCTGGCCTTGCCCCATGCTGAATTTGAAATTGAGCTACAAAAAGATGATGAAAATAATGTTTGCATTCAGGGGCAGGAAAAGATTATTTTCATGGTCAAAACCAATCGCGGCAGCTCCTTACATCCTTTAGCAAAAATTGCCTCGGGTGGTGAGCTATCCCGTATCAGCTTGGCTATTCATTTGGCTACCGCTGAACAGCACACCACGCCCACACTGATATTTGATGAGGTGGACGTGGGTATTGGTGGTGGTACTGCTGAACTGGTTGGCCGCCTACTCCGTCGTCTGGGCCAAACCCACCAAGTACTTTGTATCACCCATTTACCTCAAGTAGCTGCCTATGGTCACCACCATATTACGGTTGAGAAAAATGAAAGCAAGGAACAAACCGCCACCCAGCTTCGTAGTTTAAACCTCAAAGATAAAATCAAGGAAATTGCCCGCATGCTAGGTGGGATTAATATTACAGCGACAACCTTAAAGCATGCAGAAGAGTTACTGGAGGGGGTGAGTTAAATCACACTTGAACAAAAATCCGCTGGAGTAAGAACCCGCGCGCTTTGAATCTTCCCTTTTTTAATTAATCCAGCCTTATGGCATCTGCGGTTCCGTGAGGGGAAATTAGTCACTGAGAAAGATGTTAGCATTTAATACCTCTCGCATTAATGATCACGCGCCCAATTAATTGCTTCCTCCACCACTGCTAATAATGATTGATTTTCAAGTCTTCGAATACCAATACAGTAAAAATTAATCTATTATTTTATTAGTCGATCATGGCTGAAGTGCGGGAATTTGCCAAAAATAAACCACAAAGCAGGACGGCTAAGATACTAAAACTCTATTTTTAATCACCGTAGGAACTGGATTGCTTCGTCGCAAAAAGCGCTCCTCGCAATGACAGCTTTGTAATAACAGTACAGAGCATCACTTCTGACACCCTGCACATATTCCATAGAGATTTAAACTATGATCGGTAACGTTAAATTTCGCCTCGCGCGCGACTTCATCTAATCTTTTTTCAATTACATCATCTGTAAATTCTTCTACCCGGCCACATTTGACACACACTAAATGATCATGGTGCTCACCATAATCGAGTTCGAACACGGCATGTTCTTCTTCAAAATTATGGCGAATGACTAAGCCCGCTTCTTGAAATTGTGTCAACACGCGATAGACTGTTGCCAGGCCAATATCTTCGCTAGCATTGCTTAAAATACGATAGACATCTTCAGCGCTTAAATGATGCTCTTTAGCATTTTCTAGAATTTGCAGAATTTTTAATCGAGGCAGAGTCACTTTTAAACCAGCTTTTTTGAGATTACTGTCCTTCATAGCTGTTCCTTCTCTAATTGTTTTAAAACTTCCTTTAAATCCTCATCTAGAGGAGCTTCAATATAAATACGCTTGCCATTGGAGGGCAAAACAAATTCTATCGATTTAGCGTGCAAGAACAATCTTTTTAAGCCCTTCTTTTCCATGAACTGATTAAATTCAGCTTCACCATAACGTTCATCTCCAGCCAGTGGATGTCCAGTATATTGGGCATGAACCCGGATTTGATGTGTGCGTCCAGTATAAAGATGAACTTCGACCAGAGTGGCTTGATTATAAAATGTTTCGGGATGAAATACTGTCAAGGATGCTTTTCCTTCATGATGGACCTTAACGAGACGCTCCCCTCCTTTTAAATGATATTTTTGCAGGGGCACATCAACTCGGTATTCTGCAGGTTTCCATTGACCCTTGGTCAGAGCTAGATAAATTTTACGCACCCCTCCTTCTCGCAATAAAGTATGAAGCTCTCTTAGCACTGAACGTTTCTTGGCTAGAATTAGACAGCCAGAAGTATCAGAGTCTAAACGATGCGCAAGTTCTAAATGGGGAGATTTGGGATACATCGTTCTTAAGGCTTCTATTACGCCTATCCGCACTGTCGAACCGCCATGGACTGACATACCAGAAGGTTTATTTAAAATGATTAATTGCTCATCTTCATACAGAATACGCTTGGTCAATAAAGCCTGCGTTTTTTCGCTGGGTGGAACAATGGCGGCCTGCTCTCCCAATTGAACGGGAGGAATACGAATACTGTCCTTTTCTTGAACACGATAAAAAGGACCGACACGCTTTTTATTGACGCGAACTTCCCCCCCACGCACCATACGGTAGATACGGCTTCTAGGCACACCCTTCAGCCTGGCCATCAGAAAGTTATCTAATCTTTGACCGGTAAAAGCTTGATCTACAATAATATATTGTACTTTTGTAGGTTTTTCGCTTGATTGTTTTGGCTTCATGTTCAATGTTGTACCCGATAAGCACTGGGTTGATCAAGTTGCAAATTATTGCTATATTGTCAAGTGGGTAACTTCCTTCTTAAAGATATTACTTGAGGAAGTTCTATCTAGGAGCTGAATGGTCTTAAAATGTGGGCATAAGGACATCTTGATTCAAGATTTAATCCTCCCCTCCCAGAATGCAAGCTGTGTTAAAGACCATATTTAGTATAACGTTAAATTTATGCTCATATAATTAAAGAGCAGTGCTGAGATATAGAAAGAAGCTAAAGGAAGTATCAGCTGGGGCGCGCCCCGTGAGACTGATAATAAACTGTAACTATTCACGCGTCATTGCGAATCCGAGCATAGCAAGGATGAAGCAATCCAGGAGTAACTACTTGGATCGCCAGGGCCAAACGCTTCGCGGCCTCGCGATGGCAGACGAAGAAGAGGTACCACATTAATATGATGGTTATTAAACCCTTAACGCTGTGGTTAGGTCTATTGCCTATCCCTCATACTGATTAAGCTAAGCTTTCTATATCTATCCATGCCTCTGCTAAGAGCATTGTAAAAGGATAGAAAAGATGAAGAGAATTTTAATAAATGCAACACATGAAGAAGAATTAAGGATCGCTGTAGCCCGAGGACAATATCTTGAAGATTTGATCATTGAATCTACCACGCGCGAACAAAAACAATCCAATATTTATAAAGGCCGTATCACTCGCATTGAGCCCAGCCTTGAAGCAGCTTTTGTAGACTATGGTGAAGGCCGTCATGGCTTTTTACCGTTAAAGGAAGTTGCGCGTCCCTGTTTTAAAAACAGCTATTCAGATGCCGGCAGACGCCTTGCTATTAACGAAGTTTTGGAAGAAGACCAGGAATTAATCCTTCAAGTCAAAAAAGAAGAAAGAGATTTAAAGGGCGCCGCTCTAACTACCTTTATCTCCTTGCCCGGCTGTTATCTGGTTTTAATGCCTAACAATCCCCGCGCCGGTGGCATTTCACGTCGTATTGATGATGAAGAACGTGATATATCCCATGAGGTTTTATCACAACTACGCGTACCGGATGGTATGGGTGTGATCTTAAGAACGGCAGGTAGTGGCAGAAACCTAGAAGAACTGCAGTGGGACTTAGACATTTTGCTTCATCAGTGGGAAGCCATCCAAAATGTGTCCAGCGGACGTTCAGCGCCTTTCTTAATTTATCAAGAAGGCAATGCTGTCATCCGCACAATCCGCGATTATCTGCGAAAAGACATTGAAGAAATATTAATTGATGATAATGCTGTTTATGAACAAGCTTTGAATCATTTAAAATTGATTCGTCCTGATTTTATCAACCGAGTTAAACCCTATAGTGATGCCACCCCACTCTTCACGCGTTTTCAAATTGAAAGTCAGATTGAATCTGCTTTTCAGCGAGAGGTAAGACTACCTTCGGGTGGTTCCGTTATGATTGATCGCACAGAGGCGATGATTGCTATCGATATTAACTCTTCCAAGGCAACCAAGGGTGGTGATATTGAAGAAACTGCTTTAAACACCAATTTGGAAGCGGCTGATGAAGTGGCACGTCAGTTACGTCTGCGTGATATGGGCGGTCTGATTGTTATTGATTTCATTGATATGACTTCTATCCGTAATCAACGCGAAGTAGAAGATCGCTTGAAACGCGCGCTTAGTATTGATCGTGCCCGAGTGCAAATTGGTCGTATTTCTCGTTTTGGCTTGCTGGAAATGTCGCGTCAACGTCTACGTCCTTCCTTAGGTGAATCCAGTCAGATTACTTGTCCCCGCTGCCAAGGCCAAGGCAGTATTCGCGGCATCGAGTCCTTGGGTCTATCAATCCTGCGTCTGATTGAAGAAGAAGCCTTAAAGGAAAACACTGCTCAAGTTAGGGCTATTTTACCGATTGAAATTGCCACCTATATCTTGAACGAAAAACGTCAATCCATTATTGACGTAGAAAAAAGGCAAGGGATTTCCGTTATTATCGTATCCAACCAACACATGGTCACACCTCAATATCATGTAGAACGCATCAGACTCTCTGATGTCGGTTCAACAGAAAATAAAACTCCCAGCTATAAGCTGACCTTAGAACAAGAAACTGAAAATACAGTGAATGTGACCATCCATAAACCCTCACAAGAACCTGCCATTAAAGGATTTGTTGCTGAGAATATGTCTCCAGTACCCACGCTAGGCAGCAGTTCGATACCCTCAATCATTCCTGCCAAACCTCCCGCAGGCAACCGGCAGGGTTTATTAAAACGACTCTTTACTTATTTATTTGATAAGGAAGAAACCAAAGAAGAATCTGATGAGAAAAAAGCATTTCGCTCTGGCCATAAACGACCCATGCGTTCTCATCCTCATTCACACCGCCGCGGTGGGCGTCACCAACAGCAAAGAGGTCGCGGTAAACGGCATCGTCATGGCAGCCGCTCCTACGAAGGACGCTCATCCTTTGGCTCTTCTTCTGAGGATCGTCGTGAATTTAAAGATCAACATGAAGGCCGTGAGCAGCAGAGAGAAAAACATGAGCCGCGAGAAAAACGTGAGCACCGTGAACACCAAGAGCATCGCGATCGTGGATCTAAAGAGCATCACTCCCATGAGAGAGAACAAACTCATCATGAAGCCCATCATGATCACCATGCCGAGGTGCGCAGCCACACGGAATCTCAGGAACCCACTCAAATTAAAACAGGAGGACAGGAATTTTCATCTCATAGCAGCTCAAGTATGAGCGCCAATGAAAAACGCATGCGCTTTTATCCTGGTCAATCCAGACGGCGATTTGAACCCTCTAAAAAATCAGCGGCCATACGCAGAAGCAATATAGATAAACCAGCGCCAGTTTCTGAGGATGGAAGCAATAATGAGGACAATTCATCAGGGAATAACTAATTATGGACAATGCCCAACTCATTGCCACGCTTTATAAAATGGGAGCGATTAAATTTGGCCACTTTACCCTAAAAAGTGGCCAAGCTTCTTCTATCTATATCAATCTTCGTCAAGTAGTGTCCTATCCTGAATTGTTACGCACCATGGCGAACTTACTCTGGGAAAAAATCCGCGCCTGTCGCTATGATTCCATTTGCGGCGTACCCTATACTGCTTTACCCATCGCGACCTGCATGTCCTTGCAGCATAATATTCCGATGTTAATTCGCCGCAAAGAAAAAAAAACCTATGGTACCAAACAGAAAATTGAAGGTGTGTTTGAGCCCAATCAACAATGTATTTTGATAGAAGATGTCGTGACCAGTGGTTGCAGCATTATTGAAACAGCTGCTGATTTGGAGGAAGTTGGTCTCAAGGTGCGTGATGTAGCAGTTTTAATTGATCGAGAACAAGGTGGAAAAGATAATTTAGAACAAAAGCATTATACTATGCACGCTGCCCTTAGCCTCAGCGAAATTTTACACGAACTTAATCAATCCACGCTAATTAATGATTCAGAACGCGTGATTGTTCAACAAGCCTTGGCGGAACGTCATCATCGCTCACAGCGACTGAGTTATACGGCTCGCGCTATGCACTGCAAACATCCCCTAGCCATGAAATTATTCTTATTAATGGATGAGAAAAAAACTAATCTAGCACTGACTGTGGATGTTACGCATAGTCGTGAACTATTAGATCTGGCCGATAAATTGGGCCCTGAAATTTGTGTTTTAAAAACACATATTGATATTCTCAGTGACTTTAGCCAGGATTTAACAAAAAAGCTGCAAGATCTAGCACAAAAACATCGATTTTTGATTTTTGAGGACCGTAAATTTGCAGATATCGGTCATACTGTTAAACAACAATATCAAGGTGGTGTTTATCATATTGTAAATTGGGCTGATATTGTCACCGCTCATAGTCTGCCCGGTTTAGGCATGATCACTGGTCTTGCGGAAATTGGATTGAAACAAGAACGCGGACTATTGCTATTAGCACAAATGAGTTCGACTAATAATTTACTGACCCCCGGATATACGGAAAAAACCTTGGCTATTGCCAAGCAATTTCCTGAGTTTGTTATGGGTTTTATTGCCCAAAATAAACTTTCCCCCGAGCCTCAATGGATCTACATGACTCCCGGTGTACACCTGAATACTGAAAAGGATAACTTAGGTCAGCAATATGTGACTCCACATCAAGCCATTTTTGAACATGGTACTGATGTAATTATTGTTGGTCGCGGTATCATTAAAGCAGATGATCCCTTAGCTGCTGCCAAAGAATATCGCCGCGCAGGTTGGGAGGCTTACCAGACAAGTCTTGCGTAACATAAATTTTGCATTAAGGACTGAGACCTCGGGGTCCTGTTGCTGCGGGAATCCCAACGCTAGCGCGTTGGGAGCCCTCCCTCCGCGCCACCCCTCGTGCTAATTTCATGGAAAACCATATACTATGTACTATGCCCTATTCAAACAAATTTTATTTCGTCTTGATCCTGAAAAGGCACATTATTTGGCTCTAAAAAGCTTAAATTTAATCTATCGTTTAAAGCTATCACGTTTTTTTTTCCCCAAGCCAGTAAGCTCACTGCGTAGTATTATGGGTCTTACCTTTGCTAATCCCGTGGGTTTAGCTGCCGGATTTGATAAAAATGGAGACTACATTGATGCTCTGGCCAGTTTGGGATTTGGATTTATTGAAGTAGGCACTATTACGCCTAAACCCCAGGAAGGTAATCCCCGCCCTCGCCTTTTTCGTTTAAGTTCGCACGAAGCCATCATTAATCGTTTGGGATTTAATAACAAAGGCGTTGATTATTTGGTTGAACAATTGAAGAAGATGCAATATCAGGGAATACTGGGCGTTAATCTAGGGAAAAATCGCGACACTCCACTTGACCAAGCTGTGAATGATTATATCTATAGTTTTCGTCGGATTGCGCCCTATGCTAGCTATATCACCATTAATATCTCCTCTCCTAATACGCCGGAATTAAGGAACTTACAACATGGCGAATTGTTAAAAAATTTATTGCAAACTTTAAAAAAGGAGCAAAGTACTTATCAGGAGAAGAACCATAAATATCTTCCCCTGGTTGTTAAGATTTCGCCTGATTTAACAGAACAAGAATTAACAGAACTGGCTAATACCCTGATCGCTGAAAAAATTGATGGAGTAATTGCTACCAATACCACCCTAAGCCGTCTTGGTGTAGAAGATTCCCCTTTAGCTACTGAAACCGGCGGCCTTAGCGGCAAGCCGCTGAGCTCAGCCTCTACCGAATTGATTAAAAAGCTTCATGACATCTTACAAGGTCGCATACCCATCATTGCTTCCGGCGGTGTGATGTCTGAAAAAATTGCCCAGCAGAAAATGGCTGCTGGTGCCAAGCTAATACAAGTTTATTCAGGATTAATTTATCAGGGGCCCCGCTGGCTTAAAGAATTAATTAATTCGCTTGATTGATAATGGGGGCTGCCTAATGAATTGGAGCCAGTTAACTCACTAGGCTGCGGCACAACCTGGCCTCCAGATACAGAGCGAAAAGCTGTTATTGGACTGGGGATAATTCTTACATACTGATCTGAAATTGACGTTCTTTGTGAAGAGAGAGAGGGTACATCCCCACTTTGCTGCATTAAAATTACGTTTGGTCGAATGACATTGCTGTTTAAAGCCTGCTTAGGCTGTACTTCAGGCTGATCAGAGTCGTCGCTGTGCGGTCTGCTGCTCGGCGCCGGTGTAATATTCAATGCATCCTCTGGTAAGGGGGGGCTTGACCTTCTACTGTCAGCCGACGAGGGGGTAAGATTTTCCACTGAGAGCACTTGTCCTGAGTTCTGCTTTATTCCTATTTGGTTTAACTCCAGCATCTGTTCTCTGTTTGACTGCCTCAAAGGCACAGATTGTGCTCCCTGTGTTGATCCAGACGACAGTGGTGTTGGTGGAGACGGAAGTGGACTTCGATCTTTTTCCGACAAATTTGGATCAGATTGTACTTTCTTCAGTGCCGACAAGGTAGCTGCTGATGTTCCACATTTAGGTTTAGATTTAATTCTAATAGGTTCAGGAGGTTTAATTCTAAAAATATCCTCTTTGATTGCTCTCCAAATTAAGCGTCGCGCCCGAGAATCCGAGAGGACACCGCGAACACCACCACCCAGTGCCCCAATCGCACCCATCACTGAGATCCAGTAGATAATACCCGCAGGCCCAGCTGCCATTGCTACCCCGATAGCCAAACCCAAAACACTGCCCAAGGCTGACCCCTCATTGCTTCCCATGGTGATCCTCTGGCTCCAGGGCAAGCTCTCTGCCTTTTTTTCAATTCGATTACCCCGTAAGTTTCTAGCCCAACGCATCGCTCCAATACCTAAAATACAACCTAAGCTGCTAGCGATGGCCCACCCCACTGGCGCCCAAACTAGAGCGCCGGCAGGATTCACCATACAGGCAATGGCAGATCCCACAAAGCCAAACACAGCACCGCTGCTGCGACCTGCATAATCCCAGGAATTCTCAATATCTATTTTACCTTTTTTCTCATGATATCCTTCTATGGTTTTATGAAGCAATTTATTCGCATCAATATCTTCTTTTTTAAATACTTTAAATACACGCCTAATACCATGCTCAGTGACACGCCTAATAAATCCATGCTCAGTGAATTGCTTTTTAAGATTATCCAATTCATCTTCAGGTATATTATCTAATGGTGTTTCAGCCCAGCTACCATTTTTGTATCCATAAATACTGATTTGCTCACCGCGTTTTATGAAAATAGGTATACCATTTTTTTTCGCTTTTTCTTTTGCTTTATTTAAGAATTCGTTTATTTCTCTTACCCTCTCTGGTTCTTCTAAAAGCTTTAAAACTGGTAAAGATAAGAGAGAGGCGACCGGGGGATGTAATTCCTCATGTTTTTTCTTACCCCGCACGGAGAGTACTACACCGCCGACGACAGAAAAAGCAGCGGAAAAGATAGTTGCTATCACGGGAGAATTTAACCCGAAGTAATAGCCAATGGGCAAACCGATGAAGGCGCCAATGCCCCCAAATAACATCATTCCCAAACGTGCATAATTATTGCGGAAAATATCTTTATCACTCGTGGTTAAAATACCTTTACCTAGCTCATGGCCTGAGATTGAGATAGCGTTCTTTAATTGATCCTTGGAAAGATTTTCTATACTAGAATAAGCATGATTAGCAACACTACCATACAGAGCATTGGTGAAAGTAGCTGGGCTTTGTCCCTTTGGAAAAGAAATTAATGAAATTTCTGAACGAATTTTATCTACAAAATATAAGGCGGTAGGTGCCACTCCTGGAGTGGGTTGAACAAGAACAAAAGCACTCTTGTCGGCATTCGCCACATCGAGCTTAGGGATCGATTGGCAAACCAGAAGGTCAATTCCTTTTTCTCTATTCTCCTTTTCATGCCTCCAAGCGCTAATATAATTAATGATAGGTACTATAGTAAATCCCATCAAAGTACCCACGAGCGCTGCCACGCTACCATAAAATGAAATGCCAAAAGAAGTTGCTGCAGCTCCCGTGCTTTTGCGAATTTCCACGATAACTCCACCAATAGCTTGACCGATCGCAGTAAATAATGCTTGGAAGGTTCTAACATATTTGGACCACCCTTCGGTGGCTGTTAAATGATACTTTTCAAAATTGGGGAATTTTTTGGAAATCAGCTTGGAAATTGGCTTGGCAAGCGCATAATAGGGAAGCGCAAACAAGCCGCCAATAATGGAAAATAAACCACCCAACAGAAATGAGTTTAAACGCTGCTTGGCAGGATTATCACCGCTAATAAATGCGCTAAGAATGACACCGGTCGCTGCAAAAATTTTACTAAGCGTCCTAAAAACCCGAAATAAGGGATTGCGTGAAAATTTTCCAGTATAAGTACGCCCCTGCTCCTCCGTACATCGAAGAAAAGCTGCCTTACATTCACCAGAAATTTCTGTGAGTACATGTGGCAAGGATTGGCGCGATTTCTGCATTAGCTCATTAAAATAGTTTTGCTCTAAGGTATCTTTCCTCTGTTCAGCAATCTCCCCTAAAACATAGGATTTTTTCCAGGTACCCTTAACCAGATAACACAGCTTACCGTCTTTATTATTCCAAATAACAATTTCATTTTTTTGCAAAGCTAGAATTTCTTCCTCGGTGCAGCGCCTATCGGCAATAAAAACTTTATAATTGCCCGTACGATAAAAAAATTTGCCCACGAATTTCATGAGCGGCAGAATGAGGAAAAGAGCAATACCATTACCCAAGGCTGTGCCTATGGTCACCGATTCAGTAACACCAAGATCCGTGTGGTCATTTTGCATTAAATGCATAATTTCTATGGCAGGCGCAGTGCCCCAAATATTTAGGTTTTCAACAAGACGGTTATTTGCATTAGCAATATATTGTTTATCTGTTGTAAGAGAAGGATCAAAAGGTTTATCCTCAGGCGTCGGTGAATCTCGATGCTGGGGTGAATTATCTGGAAAATTGGGAAAATCTACATCCATCGTTTGTCTGCCTATTCTAAGTGTGAACCTGTCCTAGAACCAGAATGCTGCTTTGTTATATACGCATCTTAATAAGATCCTAAAAGATTTACAATATCTATAAAACAACATATACTCATGCAAAAAATGCAATAATAATAATGCGCCTTTCATTTTTAAATAAAGGGTAATTAATTGATATGTCTGAATTTATTATTACTGATGCCCTAACCTTTGTAACAGTAGTTGATGAAGGTAGCTTTGCCGCAGCGGCTAAAAAATGGTCAATTTCCTCTTCGATTATTAGTAAAAGAATTAACCGACTCGAAAGCTATCTCCGGGTTCAACTGATTCAACGAACAACCCGAACTATGGCCCTAACCGAATCTGGTCAAATATTTTACTCTCGTTGGAAGCAAATCAAAACAGAAATGAATGAGGCTGAAGTCGATGTAATGCAGCATCATCAGCATCCCCGAGGTTTGCTACGTGTCAACTCACCCATTAGTTTTGGTCAAGTCCATTTAGTGCCTGCTATTCATGATTTTATGAAGCTTTACCCTGAAATCCACGTAGAACTTATCTTAGGCAGCCAATATGCCGGCTTTATTTATAACGGCCTAGATCTCACTTTTTTTATTAAAGATCTGCCTGATACGCCACTACTGAAATTCCGCAAAATCACTGAGCGTAGTACTGGTGTTTATGGTTCTCCTGATTACTTTAAACGCCATGGAATACCTCGGAAATTAGAAGATTTAAGCAGGCATAACTGTTTAATCTACCAATCAGAACCAGGTCATCCTTTCAGCGTGGGAAAAAGCTATGTCTGGGATTTCTTTGACAAAGATCCTATCAGTATTCCCGTCAAAGGTAATTTGCGCATTAATAGCAATCAAGCCCTAGTCAAAGCTGCTGTTTTCGGCATCGGCCTTGCCAAGCTCTCAAGTTTTTTAGTGACTGAGGAATTGAAAAACGGCAGTTTACAAGAAGTATTGAGTGAATATTGTGAGCATTCCATTGATATCCATGCTGCCTATCCTAATCAGCGCTTTTTACCACAGAAGGTAAGGTTATTTCTGGATTTTTTGATCAACCGCTTCCAGTCTGAGACTTATTGGCAGCAGAAGAAACTATGGCGGGCTTAAATCTTTAACTTCTCTGCGCTCTTCGCTACAATACCCACAATCAATTATTATGGAAGCAGACCATGCCCTCTTTTGATATTGTATCTAAGCTTGATCAGCACGAAGTAACCAATGCCATAGATCAAGCCAATCGTGAATTGAATTCACGCTTTGATTTTAAAGACACCAATGCCCGACTTGAACAGGCTAAAAATATCATCACCCTCTTTGCCCCTACTGATTTTCAATTGAAACAAGTTGATGAAATCTTTCGCAATAAGCTAGCCAAGCGTTCAGTTGATATCCGCGCCCTAAATTACAAAAAACTCGATGTTTCTCTAAGCGAAGCTCGCCAGGAAGTTGAAATTAAGGAAGGCATCGATCAAGACTTGGCTAAGAAAATTGTAAAACTTATTAAGGATGGCAGTTTCAAGGTTCAAGCTGCTATTCAAAGTGATCAAGTGCGCGTCACGGGCAAAAAACGGGATGATTTGCAGGAAGTAATCGGTATGTTGAGAGAGGCTAAATTGAGTATGCCGCTACAATTTGTGAATTTTAGAGATTAATAATTGCGGTGGATTACGGCGCTATCGCGCCTAATCCACCCTACTTTTACTCTTCAACTACTGCGTCCCCTGCTTTAGACCTAGATCATATCCAACCATAACTTATTCATGCGCTGCACAAAGGAAGCGGGATCTTTTAAATGTCCACCTTCAGCGAGCACCGCTTGTTCATAAAGCAATTGAGTCCAATCTCGGAACTCCTCATTATTTTTTCCTGATTTTAATTTTTCAATCAATTTATGCTGAGGATTAATCTCAAGGATAGGTTTAACTTCTGCCACTTCTTGGCCAACACTCTTTAATAATCTTTCCAGTTGCGGGCCCATTTCATGTTGTTCTCGAACCAAGCAGGCCGGTGATGAGGTCAAGCGATGAGAAACTCGAATATCCTTCACTAAATCACCCAATACTGTTTTTAGTTCCTTGATTAGAGGCTCAAAATCCTGCTTGGTTTTCTCATCTTCTTGCTTCAACTGTTGCTGCTCTTCTTGGCCAACAATTTCATCCAGGCTAAGATCACCCTTCATCACGGATTGTAAGGACTTGCCTTCATACTCGGGGAAATGAGCCACAAACCATTCATCAATGCGATCATGAAGCAAGATAACTTCGATCTTATTTTTTCTAAAGATTTCCAAATGTGGGCTAGATTTAGCTGCATTAAAGCTATCTGCGACAATATAGTAGATTTTCTTTTGATCGGGTTTCATTCGACTGAGATAATCATCAAAGGAAACTTCTTGGGTTTCTTGATCTTGATAAGTTGAAGAGAAACGCAGTAACTTGGCTATACGCTCACGATTCACAAAATCTTCTGCTGGCCCTTCTTTAAGAACATTACCAAATTGAGCCCAAAATTTAGCGTACTTTGTTGGCTCTTCTTTTGCCAAGCTATCCAGTAAATCGAGAGAGCGTTTAATCAAGGCGGCTCTTAACTTAGTGACCGCAGGATGATCCTGTAAAATTTCACGGGAAATATTGAGCGGAAGTGCGTTGGTATCTACGATGCCACGAATAAAGCGCAAATAGAAAGGTAAAAACTGTGCCACCTGATCCATGATAAAAACGCGCTGAACATATAATTTGAGACCATGCTGTTTTTCACGGTTCCAAATATCGAAGGGGGCATGGGTAGGAATAAAAATCAGGCTAATATAATCCAAATTTCCGCCTTCTATCCGGTTATAGGACCAGGTCAAAGGATCTTCAAAATCATGGGAAAACTGCTTATAGAATTCTCGGTATTGATCTTCAGTAATTTCACTTTTGGACAAAGTCCATAAGGCTGTGGCCCGATTGACCTTTTCCCATTCAATTTGGCCATCTTTTTTCTCTTCGGCTGAACTTTCCGTTAACTTATACATCATAATGGGAAAGTTTACATGATCAGAGTATTTAGTGATGATAGAACGTAAGCGCCAATCATCTAGAAAATCCTGCTCCCCTTCCTTGATGTGTAAAATGACTTCGGTGCCACGATCCGATTTTTCAATGTTATATATGGTATAGTCTCCGGTTCCTGTGGACTCCCAGCAAACCCCTAAGTCTGGTGCCAACCCAGCTCGACGGGTACGAACGCTTACCTTATCAGCCACAATAAAGGCAGAATAAAAACCTACTCCAAATTGACCAATTAGATGGGCATCCTTTTTTTGATCCCCTGTTAATTGGGCGAGAAATTCTCGGGTTCCAGATTTAGCAATGGTACCCAAATTTTCAACCGCCTCTTCCCGGCTCATGCCAATGCCATTATCTTTCACAGTAATCGTTTTGGCTTGTTTATCGATGCTGATCCAAACAGTAAGATCAGGATCAGCCTCATATAGCGCTGAATTCGATAAAGCTTCAAAGCGTAATTTATCGGCTGCATCTGATGAATTAGAGATCAATTCACGTAAAAAAATTTCCTTATTACTATAAAGGGAATGAATCACCAAATGGAGCAATTGGCTCACTTCGGTTTGAAAATGCAGGGTTTCACGTTGTGCATTGACGGACATTTATTCTTCCTCTCAAACTAAAGTGGTATAGGATCTGATGACTCAAGTAGTTTGTCAATTAGAAAAACAGATATTATCATTGGTAAGACCTTAAATAACTTGTCCACAGAAACTGTGGATAACTTTGTTGATAAGCTATCGAAAACTATTTTTTATTGAAATAAACTGCGCTACCAGTAAAAATGTTACAAATTGAACACAAGTAAATAAACATTAATATTCAATAAGTTAAATGATAAAACCAAGGTGATTTTGGCTTCTGTCCAATTCATCCACATTGTTATTAAAAAATTGAGGCAAAATTAGGGGCTGTGAATATCAATGGCTGTACAAGTCTAAACCGTAGAATTTTTGCAGTGTATATAACATGTTCTTGGCTGGTGAATGCTGGGCAAAAGCTAGGCTCAAATCCGTGGTCCATTTACCCGTGCTTAATTGGACTAGCACAGGCATTCTTTTTCCTCCGCTTTGTGGATAGAGAGCCAAGACCCAATCTCCCTCAATGAGAGCATATTGTTTGCTCGATAGAATTAATTGCTCCATGTTCTCTTTCACAAAGATGCGCATACTTTTAGGATCCACTCGATAGTATTCAATGCCTTCAAAAATAAGATTTCGTGTTTCAGGATGCACAGAGCGGATTGCCTCGGGTGAAAAATCACTTTCCAAATATATCAGTCGCTGGCTAGGCAAAACATAGGTTGATTGAGTAATTGCTGGTTTTAAAGACAGACCAGAGCTCTGACTAGACAAATGTAGAAAATCAAGAATACTGGGCTTAATGTCCAAGAGTATGGTGGGATAGTTTATTTTTTTAGCATACTGTCTTTGCAGACCATACAATTTAAAAGCCAACAGAGAACGATACTGGGTCAAACCTAGCACATCAGTGCCATGACCTGCAGATTGGTTAACAGCCTCGATATCAGCGCTGGGAGGATAAAATCGCGGTACCCTTCTGCTATGACCTTTTTGAGAAAGGTAGCCCTCAGCGGTTGTAATGCGGTCACCCGGTAATTCCAAAGCTTCTCCGTGATCAGAAAGCAAGACAACAATAGCATGGTTCAAAACCTGCTCTTGTGCCAGCAGCTGCATAAAATCTCCGAATTGTTGATCAACCCTCACAATTGCATCCTCATAAAACTGGAGATTGCTGCGATTGGTTTGTACCGGATATGAGGCCCAGAGATAAGGATAATGGGTGAGACAAAAATGAACTGCCAGAAACAAGGGCTGGTGCCGAGAATACCGTAAATAAGGCCTGAGACGATTTAAAAAGCTATTGGGTTCATAAGTCACATAAACAGGACGATTAGCATAACTATAAGGGAATAAATATTTCCCTGCCGGAGTATTTATTAAGAGATTGGATAAAGGAAAATCATTAAAAGAACCTAATAAAAAATCATTGAGCCCCATCAGCGGGGTAACCAATTCATCAAAACCAAAGCGCTGGTCGATATTACTGAAACGCGCCTCATCGGTAGCATATAAGGTATGATAACCCTGCTTTTGCAGAATAACTGAAAGTAATTGTTCTTTAGGATAGGGGCTTTGGTTGGCTAAATTAAAACGCACACCCATTTCCTTGGGATATTTCCCGCTCAGAATACCCACCCAGGATGGGTAGGTTCTGGCTAAGGGGGTAAAGCTATTCATAAAAACAGTGGATTGGTTTAAAAAAGCATCAATAGCCTGGGTTAGCAGAGAAGAACCCCTATAGCCTAGGAAATCAGGTCGCAGAGAATCAATGCCAATCAAAATAATATTAGGTCTTTGTTCGGTAGCAGCGTCTTTAACCTGAGTGCTGTACGAATAAAAGATCCAGCCACTGAGAAACAGTCCTACCCCTGCGGTCATTGCGAGGAGCGTTTTGTGCGACGAAGCAATCCATGTGGATTGCTTCGTCGCACAAAACGCTCCTCGCAATGACCGCTTTCTCAGGGCGAATGAATTGCAGAATAAACTGAAACTAATATAAGCAGTGATGAAAATAACCACAAACCAAAAACAACTCAGAAAAACCAATAACACGCCATTCAGTTGATCGGCGATGATAAAGCGTGATAAATAAGCAAACTTTGAATTGGGATAATAATATTGATTAGCCAGCAAGACCCATAATAAACCCAGCCCCCATAGCACTAACCCTGCTCTTTCTAGATTCTGAGTAGAAAACTTAAAAAAGCGCGCTATAGCAAGGCTAAATCCAAAAACCAGCAACAAAGCCAAACCATGAACCAGAATCTGAACTAGAATAAAGTAAAGCACACCCGGGAGAATAGCTAAAGGAATATCTAATTTTCGGGCTACCAGATTGAAATCATTGAGATATACATGAATGCTTTGAAAGAAGAAACTGATTTCAAAAAAAACAAAAAATAAAGTTAATAACAAGAGATGGAAAAAAAGACTTCTACTCTCTTCATTTTTGCCAAAAATTTTCATGCGCGCACTAATTCCTGTGGAGCGAAGTCATCGACAGTAATAATTTTCTTGCGCGCTTCATCCGCAGATAAGTAAATGGCATATTGTTCTTTGCTAATGATGTTTTGTTCCACCGCCTGGTTCGCTTGTTCAGCAAAAGAATACCCTTTAAGCTCACCTGCAGCAACCGCCTTACGAATTAATTTTTCAATAGGTTCTGCATCAATCGCTTTTTGCAAAGCCTCATCCAGTAAAACGAATTGGTTTTTATTACTCGTCTGACTATAAAGTCCACCGGTCAATCGCTGGCGAGTTTCTGTGGGTGAAATAAAAAGCTGGGCAAGCTGAGCAGACATTTTGAAACTAGGCTCTGAAAAATGCCTGCCTAAGGGAAAGATAATCCATCTTAAAAAAATGCCCAGGCTTTTAAAATGCAAATTACGTAAGATTTCATCGACACTTTGTTGAATGCGAAATGTGCAGATTCTTGCCGTCCATGTAGCTAAGGGCAAATCCGCTTCAGGACAGCCATCGCCATGATAGCGATTTAGAACAGCTGATAATAGATAAAGATAACTTAAGATATCTCCTAAGCGGGCTGAAATACTTTCTTTTCTTTTGAGGTTACCACCATAAACCAACATGGCCACATCGGACAGCATGGCCAAAACTGTACTAAAACGCGTGGCTTGCTGAAAATATCGTTTCAAATAACTTGATGGTGTAGAAACTAAGTGAGCCCCTGTTAATCCTAAAATAAAACTTCGAATCACATTACTAAGCGCAAAACCAATGTGTGAAAAAATCGCTTTATCAAAAGCAGGCAAGGCAGCAGTATCATCTTTTTGCTTAGCAGCTTCCATTTCGGAAAATACATAGGGATGGCAGCGAATAGCACCTTGACCAAAGATGATCATATTGCGAGTCAAGATATTCGCACCCTCGACAGTGATAGCAATAGGAATAGCTTCATAAGCCGTTCCCAAATAATTTTTAGGGCCTAAAATAATTCCCTTACCGCCATGAATATCCATGGCATCATTACCGATTAATCGGCTTCTTTCCGTAATATGGTATTTGATAATTGCTGAAGCTACTGCGGGCCTTTCACCACGATCGCGGGCCCCTAAAGTAAAAATCCGAGCGGAATCCATCAAGTAAAAATTCCCTGCCATGCGAGCCAACGCTTCTGCCACCCCCTCAAATTTAACAATGGCCTGTTTAAACTGTCTACGTATGCGAGAATAAGCGCCAGTAGCAAACAAGGCTGCTTTAGAGCCACCGGTGGTAATCGCGGGCAAGGAAACAGCGCGGCCTCCCGCTAAACACTCCATCAACATACGCCAACCCTGCCCTGCCATTTTCGGGCCGCCAATAATCCAATCCAAGGGGATAAAAACATCTTTTCCTTGTATTGGCCCATTTTGAAAGCGTGCACTTAAGGGAATATGACGACGTCCCACAGTGACACCCTGTGTGTTACGAGGGATCAAAGCACAGGTGATGCCGATATCTTCTTTGTTCCCGAGTAAATGATTAGGATCATAGAGTTTAAAAGCCAGACCAATTACTGTAGCAATCGGCGCCAAGGTAATATAGCGTTTATTCCAGTTCAAACGGATGCCCAAAACTGATTTGCCCTCATGAATATCTTGGCAAACCACGCCCCAATCTGTCATGGCAGAAGCGTCTGATCCCGCATCCGGGCTGGTTAAAGCAAAACAAGGCACTTCCATACCCACAGCCAAGCGCGGCAAATAATATTCTTTCTGCTTAGGGGTACCGTAATGTAATAAAAGTTCCGCAGGCCCCAATGAATTAGGCACACTAACCGTACTGCCGGCGGTGACGCTATAAGCTTGGATTTTGATTTGAATTTCAGAGCAGGCATAATTTGAAAACCCCTTGCCCTGATACTCCTTAGGGATGAGTAAACCAAAGAAACCTTCTTTTTTAAGAAAATCCCAGACTTCGGGGGGTAAATCAGCACGTTTATGAGAAATGTCCCAGTCATCTAACATACTGCAAAGTTGCTCAACAGGACCATCAATAAATTGCTGTTCTTCTTCGCTTAATCGCGGCAGTGACATGGATAATAACTTTTTCCAATCTGGCATGCCGCGAAACAAATCTCCTTCCCAAAAGACAGTTCCTGCATTAAGTGCTTCGCGTTCAGTACGTGACATTGCTGGCATCAATTTTCGATAAAGATTTAGAATAGGTTTACTGAGATACTGCCTTCTCCAGGGTCTTACCAATAAAGGCACAAAAATCAGAAAATAAATGAGCCAGAAAAGCATTAGGAAAAACCAGGAAGGGCCTGAGAATTTTGAAAAAACCAGCAGTGTTATACCCCAGATCAAGGCCCAAATTGGAAGCGAAGCACGATGATATGCCAAGACGGCAATAATCAACCCATAGCTTAGAATCCCTAGGCTTATCACAACTCATTCCTTTACTGCATACACTCCGGGAAGATTGCGCCAGTAGCCGTGATAATCCAGCCCAAAGCCAAATAGAAAGCGATCATCAACGGCAATGCCTTTAAAATCGGGCTCAAAGTTAACACCAGGTTCGCGCTTGCGAATTTTATCGATCATCACAGCAGAGTAGACTGCTTTGGCTCCTGCTTGTTTGCAATAATCAATGATGGCCATCAAAGTCAAGCCACCATCCATAACATCATCCACAATCAACACTGTTCTATTTTTTAAATCCAGACGAGGTTCAACCAACCAGTGTAAATCACCACCACGCATCGCTCCACGATAGCGTGTAGCATGCAAATAATCAACTTCCAAGGGAAAATGCAACCGTGTTAAGAGCTGTCCTAGGGGAATTAAAGCACCGACCATGACACCCAAAAGTATCGGTTGGGTATCTTTTAGTTTTGTCGTAATTTGTTGCGCGATTTTATCAAGAGCAGCATTAATTTGATCTGGTGAACACAGACAATCCGCATTTTCAAGAATATTTTTCATATCGTTTGTAGTCATCATTTAAGCCATCTCATAATGTGTTAACAAAAAATCACGTTGCTGCTCCCAAGTGTGCTGATCAACTTGATGAGCCAGCGAAAAATCTGCGCGCAACAGTTCATGTTTTGAAGGATCCAATTGATGCTCTGCGGCAACAACCCTATCTAACACCTGCAAAATCGCAGGACGATTATTGCATAATAAAATAATATCGCAGCCTGCTTCACGTGCTAGACACATCCGATCAGCGTAATTTCCCATAATCTCTGCGCCTTTCATATTAAGATCATCACTGATCACGACTCCCTGATAACCCAATTGTTCACGTAAAATATTTTTTAACCAAAATCGTGAAAAACTAACCGGCATCTTATCCACCTGAGGAAATAAAATATGGGCTGTCATCAAGGCTGGAATTTCACCTTTAATAAACGCTATAAAAGGCTGTAAGTCGTCTTGGCGCACCTCATCCCAGATGCGGGAATCAACTGGCAGTTCTAAATGAGAATCAGGTACCACTGACCCATGCCCTGGAAAATGCTTTCCGGTCGCCGCCATGCCAGCTCGCTTCATGCCCTGGATATAAGCAGCTGCTAATTTAACTGCAATCGCTGCATTTTGATGAAAAGCGCGGTCTCCAATGATTGAAGAAAGGCCTTTATTTAAATCCAGAATAGGTGCCAGACTTAAATCAATGCCCTTGCTGACCAGTTCATAAGCCATCAACCAGCCACCTGTTTCAGCTAATTGTAAACCGAGGTGAGGGTTTTCATCATACCGTTTTCCATAAACAGCAGCCGGTGGAATCGGGGTGAATCCATTACGGAAACGCTGCACTCTCCCCCCCTCCTGATCGACCATGATCAGCAAGGGCTTATTCACTTGCCGAATACTGCGGATAAGATTTTGTAATTGCTCGGGAAATTGATAATTTCGCGTGAAAAGAATGACCCCGCCAACTAAGGGATGCTCAAGTAACTCTTTCTCGTCTTGTTCAAGCTCAATTCCCTTTAAATCGATAATTAATGATCCAAATGCCTTTTGCACGGGTTAAACATCCTCTAATGACATCTAAGGAATATACCTTTTATTGCAATCATTGAGAAGAGCCGTAGAATATAGTCAATAGTTCCCGTTTGAGGGGGTATAAATTATGTCCGACTATAATGAGTTAGTTACCATCCGTGACTTTATCCGTTACGCTATCAGCAGCTTCCAAAAAGCAGGGATTTATTATGGCCATGGCGCTGATAATGCCTGGGATGAGGCCTGTTATCTCATTTACCATAGCCTACATCTACCTCATAATCTTGGAGCAGCAGTCTACGATACCCGTCTGCTTGCTCATGAAAAAGAAGCCATAGACCAGCTCATCCAAAAACGAATCCAGGATCGCCTGCCCTTGGCCTACCTCACTCACGAAGCCTGGTTTGCCGGTCATCCCTATTATATTGATGAACGGGTTCTAGTACCACGCTCCCCTATTGCTGAATTGATTGAGCATCAATTTCAACCTTGGATTGAAGTAAGTCAGGTAAAGAATATTTTGGATCTTTGTACCGGGAGTGGTTGTATTGCCATTGCTTGTGCTCAAGCTTTCCCCGAAGCCCAAGTGGATGCCACAGATATTTCAGCTGATGCCCTGGCTGTCGCCAAAATGAACACTCTAAGGCATCATGTAGAAGATCAAGTGACCCTCTATGAGGCCGACTTATTTCCCGCTGTAAAGAATAAAAAATATGATTTAATTGTTAGTAATCCACCCTATGTCAGTCCGCAAGAAATGCAGGAATTGCCCATTGAATACCGACATGAGCCAGAAATTGGCTTAGTCGCCGGCGCTCAGGGCTTAGAGTTTGCCATTCGCATCTTGGAACAAGCGGCAAATTATTTGCAGCCCAAGGGTCTGCTTATTGTAGAGGTGGGAAATAGTGAAGCCGCTCTCATCAAAAAATTTCCCAAAATCCCCTTTACCTGGCTGGAATTTGAACGCGGCGAAGGCGGTGTGTTTATGCTCACCACAGAGCAGGTGAAAAAGTATTTTATATCTTGAAATATTTCATCAAATAAATACTCTGCGCCAGACTAAACACTAAGGTCGCTACACTAATGCCATAAAGCTTGAAATTCACCCAGATATCATCGCTAAAAGTATAAGCCACATAGAGATTAATAGTGCCCAGCAGTATAAAAAAGACAACCCAGGCTAGATTGACTTTTTTACCTACTGCATTCGGCAGAGTCAAGGAGGTTCCCGGCGTTTGCTTACTCAGAGCACTTTCTAACATACGCTGCATCAGGGGTTTGTTGCCAACAAAATGACTGCCCAAAAGGACTATCCCAAAGAGCCAAAATAAAATAGTCGGTTTCCATTTCACAAAAATAGGATTATGAAAATATAGGGTCATGCCTCCAAATAAAATAAAAATACCAAGCGTGACTAATTGCATTTTATCCCATTCTTTTTTGAGATAGCGACACACTAGCGCTTGTACAGCCGTGGTTAAAATACCCACCCAAGTTGCTGCATAGATACCATAGAATTTAAAAACAATAAAAAACAACAATACTGGAAAAAGATCTAACAGAAAATGATTCATTTTATAAAACCTCACGCTGAGTCAATGGGCTTAAATAACTATACATCACGGGAACCACAATTAAGGAAAAGAACGTGCCAAAGAATAATCCCCCAACAATAATCCAACCAATTTGCTGCCTGGCTTCTGCGCCAGCACCGGAAGTAAAGGCCAACGGCAAGGCGCCTAACACCATGGCCGCTGTAGTCATCAAGATGGGACGCAATCGTAAAGCAGCACCCTCGATTACTGCATCAATCACAGATTTTCCTTCCTTACGTTTCCTATTCGCAAAATCAGTAATAAGAATACCGTGTTTGGCAATCAAGCCAATTAAAGTAACCAAACCAATACAACTATAGATATTAATACTACCACCCGCTAACTTAAGTGTCAGCAAAGCCCCTCCTGCTGCAAAGGGCACCGTCAATAAAATGACTAAGGGATCAATAAAACTTTCAAACTGAGCCACTAAAACAAAATAAATAAACAATAAGCCCAAAAAGAAAGTCACAGCCATTTGATGATTGGATTCCAAATAATTCTTGGCCTCATTCGTAAATTCATATTTAACATCAGCGGGTAAAACTTTCTTGGCCACCTTTTCAAAAACGTTGATCGCCTTATCTAAAGTCACTTGAGGATGCAAAGTAGCCAACAAATCATCTGCTCGTAAGCGATTATAATGTGGCAGGCTTTCAGGTGTAGTAGATTCTTGCCAATGCGTCATGGTAGAGATGGGGAGCATTTTACCCTCCTCATTGCGAACATATAACTGCTGCGTAACCAGAGGATCTGCCAGTAACAGCTTGGGCAATTGTACTAAGATCTCATAACGCTGACCGCCGTAATTAAAATAGCCAGCATGATGACCTGCAATCATGGTAGAAAGAGTATTAGTAATACCAGCGACCGAGACTTGCATATCAGCAGCTTTTTCTCGGTCAATATGAATATCAAACTGCTCGCCATCCCATTTCAGACGATTATCAATCCGCAAAAATATTTTATCTGCACGTAAGTAATTAATTAATTGCTGCATCAGCTCATAAAGCTGACGATAATCCCGAGTTGTCATAATGGACAGACTTAAACCCGGACGATTAGAACCAAAACCACTGGCCAGGGATGCGATAGGAGAGTTTTCTGGCATAGCATAGATACGAATTCCCGGAATAGTCTCTGCTTGTTGGTTTAACCAGGCAGCAATTTCTTCAACAGAGCGACTACGGTTTTTGCGTGAACCCAAATTAAGGGTTTGGGAGGCGCCGCTACGCCAGGACCAGGAATCATGAGATTGGATTTCAGGCACTTGGTGATAAACCGCCTCTAATTGCCTCATATAATAATCAGTATAAGCTGCACTGGAATCACGAGGAGAAGAAACCATTACCCAGATTTTGCCTGTATCCTCAGCGGGAGCTAGTTCAGTGGGGATAAAATGAAAGAAACCATAAATAATCAGAGCCGTAACAGTCAAAAATACCAGAATCCATTTTCTTCTGTTTAAAATCACACGTAAACTGGCTTGATAAAAAAATTGCAACTTGTTCATAGTTGCTTCCAGCCGATGCTGATAGGAACTTAAAACCTTTCTTCTTTCTAAGAGACGAGAACACATCATCGGTGAAAGTGTCAAAGCCACTATGCCAGAAATGATCACCGCCCCAGCCAGAGTATAAGTAAATTCGCTGAATAATTTACCCATCAAACCTGAGGTAAAAGCAATAGGCGCATAAACAGAAGCCAAAGTAATGGTCATCGCGATAATAGAGAAAACAATTTCTCGTCCACCTTGCTGAGCAGCTTCCCAGGAAGATTTGCCTGCCTCCACATGTCTCATGATATTTTCCAGCATCACAATGGCATCATCAACCACCAAGCCAATGGCTAAGGCCAGCGCCATTAAGGAAATGGTATTAATACTGAATTTGCAGAAATACAAAATTGCAAAAGAGGTAATTAAGCACACGGGTATAGTCACAATAGGAATTATCGCGGCACGCCAACTGGCAAAGAAAATCATAATCACTGCCAGAACACATAAAACAGCTTCGGCAATAGCCTCATAAACATTATTGATTGAAGCTTTAATATAATCCGCCTGATTATAAACTATCTTGTCCTGCATATTGGTCGGCAGATTTTTTTCTAGTTCATGATACACTGTTAAAACCTGTTCGCTGATCACCAAAGAATTAGCACCAGACTTAGGAAAAACGGCTATACCAATCGCTGGATTACCATCGACCCGATAGAAAGAGTCTTCATCACGAGGTTCAATCGCGGCCTTACCTACATCATGTAAACGTACCATTTGCTTTAGATGATGATAAACAACGAGATGATTAAAATCATCAATCTGTTCAAGTGCAGAATGCGTCATGATCGGATAATAACGATCCTTGCCCTTGATTTGGCCACTGGGATAATCGACGTTTTGTTCTTCTAGGGCATGATTAATGTCATCTGTGGTGACATTTAAAGCTGCCATCTTCTGTGGATCCAGAGACACACGCAGTACGGAACCTTGATCTCCATAAATAACAATCGAGCCTACACCTTCTAAATTTTCCAGGCGAGGAGCAATAAATTGTTTGACATAATCACTCAGCTCACGAATAGAAAGCTGATTATCAAAATAAGCCAATTGCAGAACACTGGCACTCTCATTTTCATCAGCCGCTTTAGAGACCCCTAATTGTACTTCTCGGGGCAAGGAATAACGAGCTCGCTCCAGGCTGGCACGCACATCATCTGCAGCAACATTGACATCAGAACCTAATTTAAAATCCAGGATGATATTGGCTTGATCTTGTTTACTATGAGAACGAATCGCACTGATTCCATCCACACCAGCGATTGCCATTTCCAAAGGGGTGGTGACTTGTTTTTCAATGAGTGCCGCATTGGCACCAGGATAGGAAGCATAAATAGTAATCGCGGGATAACTGATATTAGGTAACCAGCGCACAGTCAAATGCAAATAACTCATCACACCGACCAGAGTGAGTAGCAGACTAATCACCATAGTAAAGGCTGGACGTCGAATGCAAAAATCAATTAAGTTCACTAAAATCTCCTGAGGAACCGTCATTGCGAGGAGCGTTTTTTGCGACGAAGTAATCCACGTGGATTGCTTCGTCGCAAAAAACGCTCCTCGCAATGACGGCGCTTACAATTTAATTCTCACATCCATATCATCATGCAGTTTATGCTGGCCTGCAATGACAATCTGGTCTTTTTCAGTAATCCCTTGCAAGATTTCAACATAATCCTCATTACGCTGACCCAATAACACTGGAACCGCATAAACCTTGTTTTTTACAATTTTATAAATTTCCTGCCCTTCTAAAGTAGCCATAATACTCTTAGCCGGCACAATGACTGCATTATTTTGCAAACCCAAGGTTTGGGTAATAGCCACTGACATCCCAGCAGTCAATAAATCTTTCTGATTAGGCACTAAGGCATAAAGCGTTATGGTTCGATCCCTCGCTTCAATGGTCGGCGAAATATAAGCAATTTCACCTTCAAAGACTTTATCGGGGTAAGCAGAAGTTGTAATTTTAATTTTCTGTCCCAATTTTAGGGAGGAAAGATATTTTTCAGAAACACGAAATTCAGCACGTAAATTTCGTACATTGGTTAAACTCACCAAGGATTGGCCCGGTGTCACATAATGACCCACGCTCGCTTCAGCCTTGCCTAAAATACCATCAAAGGGAGCCAACAAGCGAAGCTTATCAACGGTAGCCTGCTTTTCTTGTAAAAGCGCTCTCTTCTCTTCTAAATCGGCCTTGGCTTGATCAATTTCCTGTACCGGCCATAATCCTTTTTTACCCAATTTGGCCCGCCTTTGATAGGTTAAGAGGCTAAAATCATAATCTGCCTTGGCGGCAGCTAATTGAGCTTGAGGGATACGGTCATCTAGTTGAAATAAGGGCATTCCTTTTTTGATAGCAGCTCCATCCTTAAAAAGAACTGCAGCCACCTGGCCTGGAAGTTCAGCCGTAATATTGATTTGATTTTCAGCCATTAAAGTGCCCACAACATGAATTTCAACCGGGATATTGCCCCGCTTAGCCTGGGCTGTTTCAACCCATACCCCCTCATTTTCTGGAATTGTTTTGACCTGAAAATGGCCCAATAAAAACAGTGGCAGCAAGGCTAGCCCAGCGGTTATCATCCAAAGGTATTTGAATTTTTTAATAATTGTAAAATTCAGATTCATCGTTTATCTTCTAACTGTTGATTTGGGTTGAATGATTGTATAATTTTTGACAACTTTGGTCAATTTTATTAAAGTTTGTTAATAGCTGTCATTGCGAGGAGTATTTTTTGCGACGAAGCAATCTATATGGATTGCTTCGTCGCAAAAAATACTCCTCGCAATGACAGCTACGGGGTTTATTAGGGGGATTATTCAGTGAGCCAAAAGAAAATAATTATTATCGGCATTGCTGGGGCTTCAGGCTCTGGAAAAAGTCTTTTGGCCAATACGATTGTCAGGGAATTAGGATCCGATCAAGTCGCTGTGATTTCAGAAGACTCATACTATAAAGACCATAGTGACATCCCCTTTGAAGAACGTGCTAAAATCAACTATGACCATCCTAGTTCTTTTGACCATGAACTCATGAGGCAGCAATTATCAGAATTACAGCTAGGCAAAAGCGTACAAGTTCCCCGCTATAACCATTCCTTGCATATCCGTGAGAAAGAAACTCGCTGTATCCGGGAACATACCATTATTGTAGTAGAAGGTATTTTGTTATTTGTCGAAAAGAAAATTCGCGACCTGATGGATATCCGGATTTACATGGATGCCGCCCTGGATATCTGCTTGATACGCCGTTTACGCCGGGATATGCATGAAAGAGCTCGGAGCCTGGACTCTGTTTTAAAGCAATATGAGGAAACAGTTCGCCCTATGTATTTACAATTTATCGAGCCTTCAAAATATCATGCTGATATTATTGTGCCCCGAGGCGGCGGCAATCGTATTGCTATCGACATGATCAAGGCCAAAATGCGCGAGTTGCTAGGAAATACTCATAAGGAAAACATGGATAATATCCGGGTTATCCGCGAAGAGGATTCCTTTTAAAAGGGGATCAGACCATGTTCAGTGGGGTCATAAGCAAAGCCATTAATCAAGCTGAGCGTTACCAACGCAATCTTGCTTTATTGCTCATTAATATTAATCCCTTAAGCCTTGATATCTCACTCGACCTTAACCAAAAAATTTTTGAACATGCCCAATTTATCTTACAAACCAAGCTTCGCAGCAGCGATACTCTCCTCCCTCGAGATCATCGCTCCTTTATCGTTTTATTGACTGATCTGGCACATCCCAAAATTCTTGGTCAAGTGGCAGAAAAATTAATTAAAAGCCTAACGCAGTCTTTTACAATTAACCATGAAGAAATTTGCTTAACTTGCAATATTGGCATAGCTACTTTTCCAAAAGATGGAAAAACCTTAGAAGCTTTGCAAATTCAGGCGCAAACCGCCTTAGATCAAGCTACGCGACAAGGACTCAATCATTATCAATTTCCTCAGCTACAAAGAACCATTGAAGCCCAGGATTATACCGAATTGCAAACCGCTCTGAATCAAGCTCTCAATGCGCAAGAATTCATCTTACATTATCAGCCACAAATGGACTTAAAAACCCGACGCATCATCAGCGTTGAAGCCCTGCTTCGCTGGCAACATCCTGTTTTGGGTTTGATTGATCCCAGCTATTTTGTAGCTTCTGCCGAAGAAAGCGGGATGATGATGAAAATCGGTGAATGGGTACTACGCCAAGCTTGCCTTACTAATAAGCAATGGCAAGAGCAAGGCCATCAGCCCATTAGCATAGCTGTGAATTTATCACCTACACAACTTTTACATCCACAAACCGAGAGCCTGGTTAATAAAATTTTGCAGGAAACTGGTTTAGATCCTCGTTATCTTGATTTAGAAATAACAGAAATGACCATCATGGATGATGTTAAAAAATTTAGGTCCCTGCTGGATAAGTTTAAACAGCTTGGTGTTTCTTTATCTCTCGATGATTTTGGCACTGGTCACACTGCGCTGCAGTATTTAAAAGATTTCCCCATTGATCATCTTAAAATAGACCAATCCTTTATTAAACCTCTTCCTCAAGATCCGCAAAATGCCGCTATTGTTAAGGCCTTGATCACCGTTGGTCATCAATTAGGCTGTAAGATCATTGCTGAAGGCGTGGAAACCCAGGAACAATTCGAATATTTAGCTGCGCAAGATTGTGATTTCGGTCAAGGCTATTATATTAGCCGGCCTTTGCCAGCTGATCTGCTTAAAGAATGGCTAAAATAAAATCCTTAAAAAAACAGCTTGTTACACCCCCCTAACATCACCAACAAATTCATAATTTTCTCCTATACTTAAGTTTAAGAAAGGTACTTTATTATGCCTAAACTTGAAGTTGATGAATATTTAGGATTAACTACACTCCCCTCGTCGGCACAACTTAGACTTACCATGGGTAAAAAAGTTTTTACTCAATTTAAAAATATTATGATGAAGAATGGTGAGGATAAGCCGGCTCAAAATTTGCTAGAATTAGATGATTTTTTAAATCAAACTGATAGTTTTGAATATGGCTTTGGGGCGACAAAATTATTTAATCGTTTACTGTGCCTAATTCTCGCCGCACAACTAGACTCAGAAAATAAGCTTGTCCACTACGATAAAGCAATTCAAGTTTGTGAAGATATGCTATTCAAACAAGAATTGTTTGATCCAAGCTTGAATAGATTACATGAACAACTAATAGAAACCAAAGAAAAATTCAAAGCCAAGCCTTTCGAAGTTGAGGGTATTAGCCAGCAACCTCTTAAACAATTAATTGAAGAAGCCTATAGTTTAAAAGATATGACTTTAGCCACTCGGTTGGATTTACAATTTGAAATTTATAAGTTATGCACAAGCTTGCTGACCTCGGGATCCGTTTTAACTGTTCTTGAACTAGACCGGATTAGAGAATATCAAACTAAGGCATTATGTTTTCTGGAAAAAGTGCTAGATAGCAAGGGCATTGAAGAGGTTGAAAAACTCATGGAATTTAGACTGGCAAAGAAAGAACGTTTTCCTGAATATATCCCCAGGGCAACTCCTGTAACTTTTGTACACTCTCTGCCACGAACAGCCCGTACTAATATACAAGCCATGCTATTAAGGGCGTACGAAAACGAAATGTTAAAACAAGCTAAAAATTTATTGGAAATAACTGCTTCAGGCAAAGAAAAAGATCTGGAGGAGAAGACTATTTTCCTCAATGCAGATAAACGTGATGAGCTGCGTGTCATTCTTGCTCAAGGAAAAATTTGGAAGCGATTAGCCAACAATGACTTCCAACTTTATGATAGTACAAATAATATATCAAAAACAGGAAAAGGTTATGCGGCTTTTGTGCTCAATAAGAATGGAGAATTATCTCTTTTTGATCATTATGATAGTCAAAAACCTTTTTTCCATTCTTCTCCCAATGCACAAGCCTATATTTTTTGTGCTGGAGAGATCAAAATCAAAAATGGACAAATAACTGAATTAACTACCCAAAGTGGTCACTATAAACCAGACAAAGAAAATATAGTGAGATTTTTAAAATACTTACAAGACCGTCATATTGATGTGAGTCATATTTTAGTTAAAATTCTATCTATTGATCCTGATACTAAAGAAACAGAATATAAAGTGTATAATACACTTGACTTGATGGCCAATCCAACAGCGACTGAGGAAATTAAAATGAATGAAAAGAAATCTGAGGAAAAAATCCTGGGGTTTGATCAGGATTTTGAAGTTAACTGGGATGAACCGCAACCCAGTAGTGATCTTTTTAAAGACGTCAAAAAACAATATCGATAGGAAGACACTTCCATGCCTAAAATTGAGATAGAAGATGTTCTAAAAACAAATCATCTTCCCACAATAACAGCTTTAAAACGTTCATTTGGTGAAAAAGATTTTGCTTTGATTGAAAAAGCACTCAAAGAAAATCGTGACTCCGAAAAGGCTACCGCGCTTATTAAGCTTGGAAAAGTATTTGAAAATAGAGAAAACCAAGGAATTGGCTACTCAAAAACCTACAAAACTCTGTTATGTTATAGTCTAGCCACGATATTTCAAGATTTGAATGCGCATAAGGCTATCCAATTAGTGATTCGAAAAGAATGGTATTATTATGATTTTTATGACCCTCGTTTTGCTACTATCTTAGAATTAAGTTGCCAAAAAGAAAAGGAATTAAAGGCCTTGTTGACTCATGCACGTAAAGAAGAAAAGAGTGGTGACTCACAATTAGATACTCTTCTAGCCAAGGTAAATTCTTTTGAGCAAATAATTCTTGCTGAGCGTCTAGATCTCGCTTTTGAAGTTTATAAGCACTGCCATGCGCTTCTAAATAATAAGGAGAATCATGACTATTCACGAATTGAGAAAATACAACAAGCAGCTTTTAAGCTAATGGAAGTTATTTTAAATGTAGAAGGTGAAGAAAAAGTTCTTCACCAAATGAATAAGCGTCTTATCAAAAGAAAATGGGATCCTGAGTTTATTCCAGGGAAAAGACCCCATTTAACCCAATTACCTAGCCCTTACCGTGCTGTTAGAAAGTCACAATATCAGTGGCGTCGATTAGCAGAGTTAGCTTTATCGCATAAACGCGGAAAAATTTTGGCTGTAAAACCAGAGCGTCGAGCCCGTGATCTCGAAGATAAGATTCAAATGCTAACATCTCAAGAAAGAGATAAGCACCGCGTTATTATACAAAAAGGTAAATTTTATGAACGCCAGCCTGACAATACCTACGTGACATGTGATACCTGGGATCGGGTTTCACATCGAAAAACAGCTTTTGCAGCTTTTACCTTAAACATGAAAGGAGAATTATCTCTTTTTGACCATTTCGATAGTGATGATGGTTTTGCGCATTCTTCGATGAATGCTTCTAGTCCAATATTTATATCTGGCGAAATACAGCTTGTACAAGGAGAACTGCGGGGTTTGACAGTCTATAGCCTCCACTATAATCCTACTTTGGCTAATATTTATGAGCTGCTCTCTTATTTTCAAGCACAAGGCGTTGACACATCAAAAACAACTTTATATACCTGGGGACCTGATAATCGGTATACTGGCAATGACTTTATAAAATATAATGCTAAGGAATTCTTTGAACAATTTAAACTAAGTGGTATGAACGAACTTAAATCCGTTCCATCCCTCGTCAGCACAACAGAGATATCTCTGCAAAATTCTCTTGACAGTGAACTTAAACAGGTTGAAGCAGACGATTTTGAGGTTGATTGGAACGCACATTTGCCAAGTCATGCTGAGGTTAAACAAGAGGATAGCTTAAAACCAAAATCACCTAAACAGAATACCACGAAGTCACTTTATAATACAAACCATACACACTTTTCCACATCTGATAAAACGAAAATACCATTATCTCTCGCACACAAAAAATCAGGCCGACAGCCAAAATAGAACGTAGTTATATTACAAGATCTAGTTAATTGAGACCGCTATAGATGTCAGCCTCTGGGTATCAGCCAAAAGCATGCTAGTATGACAATGAATTATAACAGCTTCAGAAATGCTTGTTCATCTAAAATCGTAACACCCAATTTCTCCGCTTTGGCGAGCTTAGATCCAGACTCAGTACCAGACACCACATAGTCTGTTTTTTTAGACACGCTATCGGACACACGGGCGCCTAAATTTTCCAAGCAATCTTTAGCCTGATCGCGAGTCATACTCTCTAAGGTTCCAGTCAATACAAAAGTTTTACCGGATAGTGGAGAACGCTTAGGTCTTTTCACTTCTTTCCAATGCACCCCTGCTTTTAGCAATTTCTCAACCGTATCGCGATTGTGTTTTTCAGCAAAGAAATGAACAACATGCGCAGCAACCACAGGACCAATATCAGAGATTTCTTGCAAAGTCTCTTCAGTAGCCTGGTATAAAGATTTGAGATCTCCAAAATATCGTGCTAGAGCCTTGGCCGTAGCCTCACCAACTTCCCTGACTCCTAAAGCGTAGAGAAAGCGGGCAAAATTTGTTGTTTTGCTTTTTTCCAATTGATCCAAAATATTTTGCGCGGATTTCTCTCCCATGCGTTCTAGTTCTGCTAATTCTACTAATTTGAGGTGATATAAATCTGCCACATTTTCCACAACTTTTTGATCAACTAATTGCTCAACCAATTTATCACCCAGCCCCTCAATATCCATGGCTCGGCGTGAAGCAAAATGTCTAATAGCCTCTTTACGTTGGGCAGAACAATATAAACCCGCAGGACAACGTGCTATCGCTTCTTCTTCTAACTGTTCGATTTCCGAATGACATACAGGACAATGCGTGGGTAGGCTAATTTTTTTAGCCTGAGGAGGACGCTGGTCTTTTACAGAGCCAACAACCTCGGGTATTACATCGCCAGCACGGCGAATAATCACCGTATCGCCGATACGAAGGTCCTTACGTGCTATCTCATCTCTATTATGAAGAGTTGCATTGCTAACCGTCACGCCACCAACATTAACCGGCTTTAAACGCGCAACGGGCGTGATAGCCCCTGTGCGACCGACTTGAAATTCCACAGCCTCTAGAATGGTATAAGCTTCTTCTGCGGGAAATTTATGCGCGATCGCCCAACGCGGAGCTCGGGTCACAAAGCCTAATTGTTGCTGTAAGACAATACGATTTATTTTATAAACAACACCATCAATCTCATAAGCTAGTTTCTGACGCTTTTTGCCAATCTCATAAAAAAAATCTAGGCATTGATTGATACCCTTAGCTACCTTGGTCAGGGGATTAGTAGGGAAACCCATTTTTTTCAGCATGTTCAGGATAGCGCTATGAGTATCAGGCATTTTTCCTTTTTCAACGAGACCCAATCCATAACAAAAAAAGGCCAAAGGCCGTTTGGCTGTAATGCGTGAATCTAACTGCCGCAAACTGCCTGCTGCTGCATTACGAGGATTAGCAAAAATTTTTTCGCCTTTTTTCTTCGCCTTAGCATTTAATTTTTCAAAGCCCACCTTGGGCATATACACTTCGCCGCGAACCTCCAAAATGGAGGGAAGATCCTTGCCTTGCAGATGCAGGGGAATCATACGAATAGTGCGTAAATTTTGGGTAACATCTTCCCCGGTCATGCCATCACCCCGGGTAGCACCTTGTACTAATACTCCTTTCTCATAACGAAGATTAATGGCCAAACCATCCAGCTTAGGCTCAGCCACATATTCAATGGCTACCTCTGTTCCCAAGCGCTCATGCACTCGTTGATCAAAAGCTAGAACCTCTTCTTCGTCAAAGGCATTGTCCAGAGACAACATAGGAATGGCATGCTTGACTTCAGCAAATTCCTTTACAGGAGCCACACCAATCCTTTGGGTGGGAGAATCCGGGCTTTGATATTGCGGATATTGCTTTTCCAGGTCTTGTAGTTTTCTAAATAAGTGATCATATACCGCATCTGAAACCATAGGGTTATCAAGAGTATAATAACGGTAATTATGTTCGTTTATTTGCTGACGAAGCTTTGCGATTTCTTCCTGAATTTGTTTTAACAAAGCTGTCTCTCTTTAACCATTACTAGCCATGCTAATCGCTTCTTCAATATCTACCGTTACCAAGCGAGAAACACCGGGCTCATGCATGGTGACACCAATCAACTGCTCAGCCATTTCAATAGCCAATTTATTGTGGCTAATGAAAACAAACTGTGTTTTCTCGGACATCCGTCTAACGAGATCACAGAAGCGCGACACATTCACATCATCGAGAGCTGCATCAACTTCGTCCAGCAAGCAAAGTGGTGAGGGATTCAAATGAAAAATAGAGAAAATCAGGGCTATGGCGGTCATGGTTTTTTCACCGCCAGACAGCAGATGAATAGAACTGTTACGTTTGCCCGGCGGACAGGCCATGACTAATACTCCAGCTTCCAATAAATTTTCATCTGTCATTTCCAGAGAGGCATGACCGCCACCAAACACTAAGGGGAAGAGCTCTTTGAAGCGCTCATTGATGAGATCATAAGTTTCTTTGAATTTGGTCCGTGTTTCACGGTCAATTTTAGCGATAGCATTTTCCAACATGGTTAAACTGGATTGTAAATCTTCATATTGCTTGTCCAAATATTGTTTACGCTCCTGGCTGGTTGCATACTCTTCTGCAGCAATCAGATTGATAGACCCCAGGCGTTGAATTTTATTAGCTAATTTTTCACAGCCCAGTTGCCATTCCTCTGCATTAGCCTCAGGCGGCAAATCTTTAACAACCGCCTCCAATTCAAAGCCAATTTCTGTGATATGCTCACGCAAACCTGCACATTTTAATTGATGGCCCTGAGATTCCAAACGCAGGGTTTCCAAACGATTGCGAACCCGGGTAAGAGCCTGCTCTACAATATGGCGCTGCTTATCAAAATTCTCTAAAGCTTGCTCCAAGTTTTCCATCAAGCTACGGGCAGAATTTAACTCAGCCTCAATCTGTTGATGCCTTTTCAAAGCTTGAGCCAAAGTTTCTTTGAGATGATCCATCGGTGGAACAGCAGCCAAGTCTTTTTCCAAAGACTGTTTTCTATCTATTAAACTATTCAACTGAATTTGCATACGCTCCAAATTTTGAGTGAGAGCGCCATGCTGTGATTTCGAACTTTGTAAGCGAATCTCCAGCTGATGCGCCTGATCCTTGGTTTGATCTGTCCGCTGACGGGCTTCTTGCAGTGCATGCCTGGCATTTTCACGTTCTTCCAATAAACTCTCACGCTCGGCAGAGAAACGGTCTTTAATCACTTGAGCCTGGGAAAAACTCTCACGGGTTTGCTGAAGTTCAGCTTGAACCTGATTCTCCTGAGCAAGGTATTCTTCCTGCTCTTGGGTCAATTTCGCCGCTTTATGTTTTAACTCATCCAGGCGCTGCTGCTTAGCTTTGTATTGAGCCTGCAGCTCAGCAGCCCGAGCACGGTGTTGATTTAATGATTGTTGACGCAAATCACGACCCAGCTCTAATTCATGCAGCTGTTCTTGCTGTTGCTCCAATTGATCTTCGATTTCATGCTGTTGATCTTCCAAGGTTTGAATACTCGTTTGCAAGAGTTTCAATTCTTGCTCACGCTGCAAAACACCTGCTGTCGAATTATTTTCATTGGAGATCCGCAACCAACTGGGACCGAGCCATACCCCATCGCGGGTAACGACTGATTCATTGGCCTGCAAATCAGGTAATAAAGCCAGAGCGGCTTGCAGATTTTCTGCCGTATAAATACCACCCAATAGGGTATGCAAAGGCAAGGAAGAATTAATCTTGCTCATTAACAGGCTAGCTTGGAGGCGAGAAAAATCTGCCGACTGCACTGCGCTCTGATTAGCAACAGCCAGCAATTGACCTTCACTAAAATCAGATATCTTATGAGAAAAAACAGCGATCTGATCCACACAAATAGCTTGTAAATAAGATCCCAATACTTTTTCGGCAGCCAATTCCCAACCCTGTTCAACTTTAATGTTTTGAGCCAAACGTGGATTTTTATCTAATTCATGCTGCGACAACCATTTTAAGACTGTCGAATCACGCTGCCCCAGTGCCTCTTGTTGCAAGGCTTCCAAAGAAGCTTGGGTACCACGTAATTTTTGTAATTCACTGCGAACCTGATCCAAATGCACAGCAGAATTACGCCTTTGCTCTTGGAGTTCAGCAACTTGCTGTTTAATCTCTGCGATTTGCTGTTCAAATTCCTCAATTTGGCTTTCGACTTCCTGTGATTGTTGCGTATACTCCTGAATTTCCTGATCTAAGCTGGCAAAATTCACCTGGCTTTGTTCTTGTTGAATTTTCTCCTGTTGATGCTTAATCGTTTCCAGTTTTTGCTGCAAATGCTGAAGACGGGCTTGCTCAATTTCTACTTGCTGGCTAATCTTCATCGTCTGTTGATGGAAAGCATCCCATTTACTCTGCCAGGCTTGTGAATTCAATTCAGCTTGTTCTAAATCTTCAGCTGCCTGCTTAGAATCTGCTAAGGTTTCTTGCCATTCAGGCTCTAATTGTTCGATTTCCTGGGCAAGTTCCTGTAATTCATCTTTAATTTCTTCCATCTGGTCATGGGCTTCTTGCCAGTCTTTGCCAGCCTGATTAAAATCGTTTTCCAATTGTTGCTGGCGCTCCTGCTGATGCACTAAATCTTGTTCAATGCGCGCAATTTCATTGCCTACAGAATAATAACGACGTTGAACATCTTGAAAGACTTCATTAGCCGCTCTTTGCTCTTGGCGCTTTTGTTCCTGGGTTGTTTCTATAGAAACCAATTCAGTTTGATGTGCTTCTAGGGCGGTTTCTTCTTGTTTAATGTTTAAAGTATATTGAACCAACTGTACATCCAATTGCTGCCACTGAATGGCATACCATTGGGACTTCATAACTCTTTCTTCTTCTTTATAAGTTTTATAGCGTTCTGCATCTGCTGCTTGGCGCTTTAATTGATTTAATTGCCTTTCCAATTCGGAACGTAAATCATTTACTCGGGATAAATTATCCTTGGTATGTTGAATGCGTAATTCAGTTTCGCGACGACGATCCTTATATTTTGAAATTCCTGCAGCTTCTTCGAGATAAGCGCGCATATCATCAGGCTTGGATTCCACAATACGGCTCACCATATTTTGGCCGATGATGGAATAACTCCGGGCCCCAAATCCAGTGCCGCTAAAAATGTCGATGATGTCACGGCGACGACAGGCTGTGTTATTCAGATAATAACTGGAGTCACTGTCTCGGGTAAGGATACGTTTAATTGAAATTTCAGCATACTGGCTATATTCACCACCAATAGAACCATCTTGATTGTCAAAAATAAGTTCAACAGAAGCTTGGCCCACTGGTTTACGAGCTGTAGAACCATTAAAAATGACATCTGTCAGCACCTCACCGCGAAGGTATTTCATGGAGTTTTCACCCATGACCCAGCTAACAGCATCCATAATGTTCGATTTACCACTACCATTGGGCCCAACCACGGCGGTTAACATACCTGGGAAATTAAAAGTGGTGGGATCAACAAATGACTTAAAGCCAGATAATTTAATTTTTTTCAAAAAAGTGTTCGTTGAAGACATGCCTAGTTCCTATTGAATTTTAATCCACTAACAGATCCATTAAACGGCTATTTTAACGTAATTAACAATCTAAACCAACATAGAAAATAGAAACTAAATTCGGTAACCTATTAGAGATGCACCGGATCCGGGAAGGTACCATGAGCCAAAGAATGCAAGATCACTTTAAGAAACACTGTCATGCCTATTTAATAGCCTTTATCGGCTTTGTCGTCTCATTAGGGCTGTTTTATGCCCTCCAAATCCAAGAAGACCGTTATGTGCTCAGTATTGCTCAATTAGGCATAGAAACTATCAATAACCATATTCAAGCTGAATTAGCCCTTGATGAGCATCTTTTAAAGCATGTCGCCATACCAGAAAATAGTGAAAAACTGAGTAATAGTAGCTCTATGGGGTCTAGCATTAAAACCCTGATAGCTAACTACCCCCAGGTCCTGGCTATATATAAATTAGATAAATATAATAAAATCAATGCAGTACAATCAAATAATAAAGTTTATGATTATGTTTCTCTATTAAATATCTTCATTAAACAAAATTTGGAATCTCTTAAAACCAATACCTCGACCTGGACCTCAACCCCGATTACTCTCACCCCTCAGCAAACTGCATTCTTTATGGTGCTTCCCATTCACCGCCCTGGCTCTAGCAGCTATTGCATCGCCTTGATTGATGCTCGATCCCTCATACAGCACAAAACTGAACTCCCAGGTATGGTCTTTGAGGTTTACCTCAATCATCAGCCCATTACCTCTACGAGTGTTAGTGAAAAGAACAAAAGCTGGCTTTTTGAGGTCTCGGAAAATTACTTTGGTGCTTCTTGGGATCTTAAGGCCCAGGAAATGACGATTAACTTAGGCATACTACATTTAATCAGTAAGGAAGCACCCCTCTCCTGGATTACCTTCATTTTAGGTATCCTGATTTCACTACTCCTAGCCCGAAGCACTGATCTGTCTGAACTTTTGAAAGAGCGCACCATTATCCTAGACAAAATTAACCAAGATTTAAAAAATGAAATCAAGAGTCATACTGAAACTGAAGCCAGTAAAAAGAACTTGGAAAAAGCTTTATTGCAGGGGCAAAAATTACAGGCCATCGGTACCTTAGCTGGCGGCATTGCTCATGATTTTAATAATATCTTATATGCCATTCGCGGTTATGTTGAATTAGCACGCGAGGAAATTCCCCAAGAAGGCATTACTTATACAAATTTAGGTAAAGTCTTAGATGCCACTTATCGGGGACAGGATTTAATTTCTCAAATCCTAACCTTTAGCCGCCGCCAGCACCATGAATTTATCCCCCTCAACTTAAAAGCTGAAATCAGTGGGGCTCTGGCACTTCTGCGTCCCACCGTCCCTCAAAGCGTGAATATTCAATTTGAAGCAGAAACTGAGGGGAAGATAATGGGCAATAAAACGCAGATACACCAGGTTATTGTTAATTTAATCAACAATGCTGTTGATGCCATGGATGACGAGGGTCTAATTAGGATTAAATTATACTCAATCCAAAGTGACGATTTACAGGGCTTAAAAATTTCTCCATTAAAGCTGAATAATTATTGTAAAATAGAAGTTAGTGACACTGGACATGGGATGGATCAAAACACAATGGACCGTATATTTGAACCCTTCTTCACCACCAAGGAAGTGGGCAAAGGAACTGGGCTAGGCCTTTCAACTGTGCACTCTATTATAAAAGACCATCTCGGCGAGATTTTAGTAAGCAGCCAAATCGGCAAGGGCAGTACCTTCACCCTATTTTTCCCAGAACGTATTCTTTCAGAAGAGGAATCTACACATGGCCAAGATTTTACTCGTTGAAGATGACCCACTTGTGCGTGACATGTTGGCTCAAGTTTTGCAAAAAGCGACCCATGAAGTCACTGCTGCAGCAGATGGCGAAGAAGCCGCCACTATTCTTAAAACCACGCATCCGGATATCATGGTCACTGATATTATCATGCCCAAGAAAAGCGGCATCACGCTGATTTCTGAAGTTAAAAACTGTCATCCCGAAATGGAAATTATTGCCATTTCTGGTGGCGGACGCCTAGACCCCATTGGATATCTGGATCTTTCGGAAAATTTAGGTGCCTCGGTTTCCTTTGAAAAACCTGTAGATAATACAGCTTTGCTAATGGCAATTGATTTGCTCTTGCAGGGGAAGAAGAAGGTAAAGGCTTAATAAACCGTTCACCCTGAATAGGCTCGATAGGGCCATATCGAAGAGTGAACACACTTTAATCATTCCAATATCTTCTATTCTGTTGCCGATACAAGCTCGGCTTTAAACCTTGTTTTCCTACTCTAAATTCTATTGCTCCTGCAGAAACAGTATCGTATTGAACCGCACCCCATTCTTGATAGGTTTGCACCACACTGGGATGGGGAAAATGGTAACGATTACGATAGCCCGTTGCATACAGTACGTAATGAGGATGTACTCGGCCAATAAAATCACGTAGACCTGAAGTTTTACTGCCATGATGGGGCGCTACCAGGATATCCGCTGCCAAATCAGCTCCATATTCTGCAATAAGTTCTTTTTCTGCAGGACCTTCTATATCACCCGTTAACAAAACGCGGTGATCACTCGCTGCAATCTGCAAAACACAGGAACTATTATTACCTTGATTAAGCTGTCCTGCTGTAGGATGTAAAAATTTAAATTGCACCCCATCCCAGTCCCAAGACTGACCCGCCACGCAATAGGAGGCTGCCTGAGCAGGAAAAAGTTGTGGAACACTGGTTTTAAGATCGAGGACTGGCACTTGTTTCAGTATTGCTGCCGCACCACCGCGGTGATCATTATCACCATGGCTAATCACCATCATGTCGATATGTTTAATCCCTTCTATAGCCAAATAAGGTAAAATCACTGCCTCACCCATATCGAGATCTCCTATGTGGGCACCGGTATCAAAGATCAAAGTATGATTTTGAGTTTGTACCACCGAAGCCAGTCCCTGCCCCACGTCCAGCAAACTCAATTTAAATTCACCTGACTGAATGGCTGAGGCCTTAAAAAAGATGATCGGCAACAGCCAAGCTAACCCGAAATAACGTCCTGGAAAACCCGCTGGCAAAAGCAAAATTAAAACGCCTATGGTTGCAACTATCAAATAAAGATAATTAGGAAGCGCCTGGGTCCAAATAGCAGAGCTCCATTGTGAGAGTCCTGATAAAATAAGCCAGAGCAAACTCAAGCTCTTATCTGCTAATAATAAACTTAAAGCCGCTGTAGATGAATTTAGAAGTAATAAAATCACACTAATAAAACAAAAAGGCAAAATTAGAAAACCCATCCAGGGGATAGCAATAGCATTCGCTATCAATGAAATCAATGAATATTGAGTAAATAACCAAAGGTTCAAGGGTAACAAACCCAAGGTGATCACCCATTGTGGTCTAGCCCAGTTCCACCAATTTTTCTCTGCATTCGAATGTCCACTGAGGCTATAAATAATTAAGGCCAAGGTTGTAAAAGATAGCCAGAAACTAGAGGACAATACATTCAAGGGGTTCAATAATAAAACTAAGAATAAAGCTAAACTCCAGGCCTGCCATAGGGGAAGAATCCGTTTATATAATACTGTCAGCAGCAAAACAGAAATCATGATCAGAGCACGCTGGGTTGGGATAGAAAAACCGGCCAGGGCGCTGTATAACAAACTCGCTGTCAAGGCTACTGCTGCCACCACTTGTTGCAGCGGAATTTTCAGCATCGCTTGGGGACAAAATCGATATCCAAATTTGACAATACTTCTTGTTAAGGCAGCCAGAAAACCAATATGTAAACCAGCAATGGCCATCAAATGATTAGTTCCGGTATTACGTAGTACTGTCCAGGCAGAAGCAGGAATGCCTGCTCTTTCTCCGATGATCAAGGCAGTGATCCAAGCTGAGGTTGAACTTGGAGTTAAATAATATTGGATTCTTTCTTGCAGAGTTTGTCGTAAATAATTGAGAGGATAGACCCAAGGATGCGCAGTAATAAACATGGCCTTTTCTTTGATCTCCACATAGCCTTTGGCCCGAATGCCATTTTGAAAAGCCCAGGCCTCATAATCCATGCTCCCAGGGTTCAAGGGACTATGAATCCGTTTTAAACGCAACGGCAAGAGCCACTCATCCCCCACTCGGATTGAAAACTTAGCATGTCGCCAGGAAAGTACAATTCGAGTTTTAATGGGTTCATTTTGAATGCTCTGTGTCTGAAATATAAAAGAATCTTGTAAATTTGAAATCCGTGGAAGCGAAGCAATCGTTCCTCTAATCCATACTGTCTTTTCTTCAAGATTAGTAGGTAAGGTAAATTCACTCAGTGTATGAGCGTAATAAACACACCAAGCAAATCCCAATAATAAACCCAGCCCAAGATTTTTATAGGGAATTCTGCTCCATCCTAGCATCAAAGCCGCACCGCCAGCCCAATAGCTCCAAGAAAGAGGAGGCAAAAAGCTAAAAAACTGTAATACAATAACGCCTGATAAAAAGGCTAGAGAAAAAGCCAGCATGGGAAATCCTGAGTATATCGTAAGAATTAAAGGGAAGAAAACTAGGATCTGTTGACATTTCTACTATACCGGCCGAAAATCGCCGATTTTTGACTCGACCTAGCGAAATGTCAACAGACCTTAAATGAAGGTTAAAAGTTAAAAAAGCAAGGAAAGAGCCTTCAATTTAACGAAGTGCCATACGACTTTGCTCTTCTACTTTAGGTGTTATTACATCTTTTCCATCAACCTTAAGAGTAAAATTAGCACCCGTATTATTAAGCGCCTGCTTTATCTCTTCTACTCTAGTATTATTCACATTATTTAAAGAAACTTCAAATGGCTTAGAAGAATCACCGGGCCTATTTGCTAACATTGATTTCAAATTATCAATGTTAGCTCTACCATTGAAGCCTTCCTTATTAACGTTAAAAGCAATATTATTATTAACATTGGATTGCCATTTAGCTAGTGTTCCTATGCCTGCTTCTTTCGTTGTTATAGACTGGGCCGTGTAATTTGCTGGTGGTTTTATTCCAGAAGGAATGGCTGAATCAAATTTGATTGATAATTCTGGTGTAGCAGTCACTAGATTACCCGCGGGATTTTTGGCAATACCTTCTTTTGCTGCTCGGGAAATCAGTTGTTTTACTTTTTCAGTTAAACCCGCCTTATGCGCTGCGCCAAGCGCTGCGCCGCCAATGATTTCAGCACCGATCGGATGTGCTGCTGAATATTGTGCTATAGACGATATCCCTGGTGCTGATGCAAGATTCGGCATAGAGAGATTGGGCATAGAGGGAAAACTTGGCGTAGGTATACCTGAAAAAAGTGCTTTTGCACCGATCCCTATTTTTACTAAACCACTAAGAATAAACTTTCCTGCTATCGCTAAAAAAGGTGCTGCTGGAGGAAAAGCAACAGCAGCAGCAAGTAATAAAACTCCAGTTAACGCCATTATTTTATATTTATGGCGCCCTAAAAAACTTTTGAATTTCTGCCACTTACTTTCCTTCTTAGGCGCCTCTACACTGGGCTTAGATTCAGCATTAGCTGCTGGTGTTGTAGATTCCGCAACACTCGGTGAAGTAGCAGGTTTTGCGTCAGCTGACTTTGCCTCAGCAACAGGTGTTTTTTCACTAGGCTTTGCCTCAGCAGGTGTTGAATCAACTGTAAGTTGAGATGATTCTGGAGGCGCAGAAGGAGTAGTAGAGGAAGGAGTCGCTGCTGCTAGTGTTGGATCTGGTGTTTGCGCAGAATTTTTTGAGATTCCATTAAGTTGTTTAGATATTCCTTCTATTTCCATATCCATTGCCGTAAGCTTCTCTAAAAAATTTGGATCTCTAGATTCAGCTTCCTTTGCTAAATGATCATTCATAAATCTTTCCCGCTCGTCTACTTTAGCTTGCCACTGAGCTTCTAATTGTTGTTCTACAGCAGATTGAGGAATAGGCGCAGAAGGAGTAGTAGAAGAAGGAGCCGCTGCTGCTAGTGTTGGATCTGGTGTTTGCGCAACATTTTCTGAAACCCCATTAAGCTGATTAGATAATTCCGATATTTCTCTATTCATCTCCTCAAGACCCTTTAAAAAATCTGGATCATTAAGTATGTCTTCGCTCTCATTTACTTTAGCTTGCTGCTGAGCTTCTAATTGTTGTTCTACAGCAGATTGAAGAGTGGGAGGAGGAGTAGGCACAGAAGGAGAAACAGGAGCCGGTATTGCTAGTATAGGATCTGGTGTTTCCTTAAATTCACGCCAAACAGCTCCTGGCATCGGTGCACTCCCAACCTCTTCATTACTCATTTCTCGCCCCAAAGAAGGAGGTGGTGCTGTCGGCTCTGTGGGTGTTTCCTTGAATTCACGCCAAACAGCTCCTGGCATCGGCGCACTCCCAACCTCTTCATTACTCATTTCTCGCCCCAAAGAAAGAGGCGGTGCTGTCGGCTCTGTGGATGCAAAACGAGTTGCTGCTTCAGGCGCTGCCTCGCTCGACGAAGCAGCAGGCTGTGAAGCAACAGCTGCAGGTTCCTCAAGCTGAGCATCAGATTTGGATTCAGGTCTATCACTACTAGCAGTCATCGCATCACCCCTCGTAATTAATTTTCTTAACCCCCACTGATCTCATCAGCCTTTATCGATAAATTTATAATTTCCTGTCCAACCGCGGTCATCCCTTTTATAATCAAAACATAATCATTGGCCTCTATGATATTTTGATCAGCTTCAGCTCGTTGGATAAAAGCTTGATATATTGTTTCCACATTGGCGATTGCCTCTTCCAACATCTCAATTTTAACCATCTCCATTAATTTTAAGGCTTGAATAAGATTTGATATTTCAGGCACAGGTCGAGAAATACCACCTAGCAATGTACAAGCTTCTTTGGCAGCTTTTCTAAGATTAGCCGACTCTTTTTCCATCATTGCAAAGAACTGTTGTTCTTGGTCATCTGGTGTAGCACCCATGGTGGAAGCTCCTCCTAATATGCTATTTATATGTTAAGTATGGAATAAAAATGAAAATTTGCCACTGCGGGGTAAGTGATTGAATTTTAATAGATTTACAATTTAAGGGTTGTCATTACGAGAAGCAATGACAACCCTTAGGATGATAGGTGATATTAGTAAGTTTTCATCATTTTTAAAACAGTCATGCTCCGAGAAGAAGCGTCTTCACTGAGATGATCTCTAATTTCTTTAACTGTCAACTCACTCTTAGAAACATCATTAATACGATTATACATTTTGCTCCAAGGATTTTTAAAGAAAGCGCCTTTATATTTTTCGAGATAAGCCTTTTTAAATTTTTCGATATCCAAATCTTTTGTCAAAAATGCAATTAAACATTGTGTTTCTTCATTGGTATTTAAAGAATCAACTCCTTTATTGATTGCTTTTATCTTCAACCCCTCAACGATGGCTAGACTATTAGCTGTTCTACCTGTTTTATTTTCATTAGCATGGTCTCTAATTGTTTTTTCATCGAGCTGAGGTGAATCAATACAGCGAGCAATTTTGCTAACCACTTTGCTCCATAATTTTACTAAGAATGAGAAAAATCCCGCCAATCCTTTACGAAAAGAGGATTTATAATGAGATTTAAAATTATCCAAATCGTCCTTTGGAGGAGCTACGGGGCTGCTGCTCGGAATAATGGCTTCTTGAGAAGAAGGTTCATTTTTCTTTGGAGAAGCCTGAGCGTCACCCGGGGTACTATTTTTTTTGAGCTCTTTTTCAGCTATATCTAAACTATATTGGTGATCCGCTTGTATTGGCTTATCCATGTTTTTAAGTTGCACAAGCATTTCTTTTAAATCAAGAGGTTTTATTGGTTCCTTCTTAAAGCTTTCTAATAGAGCCTGTTGATAAGCATAAGCTTCTTTTTGCGCATCCGTTAGTTCAGAATAAAGATTTAATTTAAGTGTCTTGTTGTCACTTTTTGCTTCAACTTCAGCCTGCGCTTTTGCTTCAGTCAAAATATAATGACGTAAGAGCTGAGTCATGCCATTATAAAAACAATTGCCGTCGCCAATAGTCGAACGAGGATCTTCTCCAACATGAAAATGACCATTGTTAGTGCAATAAAGATGAAAAAAAGGCGCTTGGCCTGGTGTTTCCCAAGCACACCACGTACCAACCATTTCTATCTTTCTAATTTTTTCCTTAGCTTCTTTATCAAGTTTTTCACTGGATCTGAGCTCAGTCACATAAAAGGTTATCCCTAGCATTTCCGCTAAACTGCCGACTTCGTAAGCAGTTGCATATGCATATGGATGCAATTCCCCTTCCCTTTTTTTGCTTTGATGGTCTAACCATTCTCCCCACTCTAAATCAAATTTAGAAGCTATAAAATTAGAGTCCCGTTTAACAGTAGTATCATCGCGAATGTTTTTATATTGGTCACGCCGGAACTGCATGTACTCAGAATTCTTATCATTTCTCATGAAATTAATTACTGCGGCTCGCAACAATGGAGCAAATTCTTCTTGTAGCTGTATATCAGCTTTTTTAAAATAATCGAGCAATTCAGCTTCGGTCAGACCTAAGTAGTTGATTAATCTTGAAATCATTGATTAATACCTTTGCCGTAAGTATAATTAGAGTAGCTCATTCTACTATATTTTTGTTAAGTAAACATTAAGGATGTTATAAAAATTTGGTTAATCTTTGGTGGATTGCTTCGCCTGCAAAAAACGCAGGCTCGCAATGACGGAGCCAATTCACGCAGCAATGCCGGTTCACAATGGCGCATGAAACTAAATTAATTTACCCTTAACCAAGGTCATCATCCGCTGGGCTTTCTTAGCCAAATTCAAATCATGAGTTACCATAATCACTGAGGTTCTACGTTCAGCTTGTAGCTTAAGAAAAATTTGAAAGACTTGTTCCGCATTACTGGGATCCAAATCACCGGTAGGTTCATCGGCCAAAATACAGAGTGGATCAGTGACCAAGGCACGGGCAATGGCAACGCGTTGACGTTCACCACCTGACAATTGATTGGGACGATGATGCAAGCGGGCTTTTAAACCAACTGAAGCTAACAACTCCTCTGCCTTCGGTTGGATCTGCTCTGGTTTTAGACCTCGAATTAACAAAGGTAGGGATACATTTTCCAGTGCGGTAAATTCCGGCAACAGATGATGAAATTGATAGATAAAGCCTAAATATCGATTACGGATTTCACATTTCTCAAGCTCGGACATTTCTGTCAAATTTCTATTATTAACAAGAATCCGACCCTGCGTCGGCTTATCTAAGCCTCCTAATAAATGCAGCAAGGTACTTTTACCGGATCCAGAGTTACCAATGATGGCAATCAACTCCCCTGCTCGGATCTCTAAATCAATATGATGCAAGATTTCTAGTTTAGAGCCTGCTTCTTTAAAAGTCTTAGACAGACCGTGGCAAGCTAGAACAATATTATTGTCGGTCATGGTATTTATTGTTTCCTCTTTCATCAGGATCTCATTCATATCTTAGAGCCTCTACGGGATCCATGCGTGAAGCTTGCCAGGCTGGATAAATAGTCGCTAAAAAACTCAGAATCAAGGCTGTCAGGCTAATTTCTAATACATCTTTTAATTGTAATTCAGAAGGCAAATAATCCACAAAATACACGCTGGACGATAAGAATTTCACGTGAAATACATTTTGAATCCAATTGACAATGTCAGTCACATGAAAAGTTAACCAAATACCCCCTAAGACCCCTAATAAGGTGCCGACGAAACCAATGATACCGCCCTGCACAATAAAGATAGACATAATCATTCGCGGCGTAGCACCAAAGGTACGCAGAATAGCAATATCGGATTCTTTATCATTAACGACCATCACTAAGGTCGCGACCAGATTAAAAGCTGCCACTGCGACGATGAGTAAGAGGATAAAAAACATCATGGTTTTTTCTAATTTTACAGCATGAAAAAAAGCCCCGAATTGATCAGTCCAATTGGTGATATAAGCTGTGGGCGTTAATTGACTCATCAAGGTCTGCGTCATTTGCGGCGCAGCAAAGACATTATCCAGGCTGACATGAATACCAGAGACCAGATTATTCAAACCATATAATTTCTGAGCATCATTTAAATGCGTAAAAGCCATGGCCACATCAAAACCAAAACCACTGCCCGCATTAAAAATGCCCACTACGGTAAACCGTTTGAAGCGCGGAATCACCCCAGCTGGTGTCAAAGACATTTGCGGTGTAATGGCAGTAACCTTGTCTCCCAGGGTGACATTGAGACGCCGAGCCAATTCTTCCCCTAAAACAATATTGAAATGTCCTGAATTTAATTCATCTAATTTGCCTTCCACTATTTTTTGCCCAATAGCGGTAATGTTTTTTTCTTCTTGGGGTACAATACCCGTTAATAGCACAGGAGCCACTTGAGAGCCAAAAGTCAGCAAGGCTTCGCCATTTACAAAGGGAGCCGTATTCACAATGCCCGAAGTATTTTGCAAAATCTTTTGCAAAGCACCCCACTCAGCCAAATATCCGGTAGTGCTGCTCACAGTCAAAGGCGGCACCATGCTAAATACACGTTTTTTAATTTCACGGTCAAAGCCATTCATAACAGACAAAACAGTAATCAAGGCGGTGACACCCAGCGCAATGCCTAACATCGAGGTAAAAGAAATAAAGGAAATAAAATGATTACGACGCTTGGCCCGGGTATATCGCAAGCCAATAAAAACCGACGCAGGTTTAAACATGCTTTGCCCTTTTAAAAAGTCTAAAGAAATTTTCTGTCGTTGCCTTGGCCAGGATCTCCAGATCCACACCACGCAAATCTGCTATAAATTGGGCCGTATAGACCATATAAGCTGGCTCATTGGGCTTGCCCCGATTGGGCGCTGGAGCCAAATAAGGTGCATCAGTCTCCAACAAAATCCTTTCCAAGGGCATACGCTTAGCCACTTCTTGAACCGAGAGCGCATTCTTAAAAGTAACTATACCTGAAAATGAAATATAAAATCCCAGTGCTAAAGCTTTTTCAGCCATGTCCCAATCTTCGGTAAAGCAATGTAAAACCCCTTGCACACCAGCCGATGCCGGTTCTTTTAATAAATCGATAGTGTCTGTTTTAGCTTGACGACTATGAACAATTAAAGGTAAATCACTTTCCTGAGCCGCTCGAATATGCGCCCGAAAGCGCTTTCTCTGCCATTCTAATTCCCCAGTACTGCGGTAATAATCCAATCCCGTTTCACCAATAGCCACCACTTTCTCCACTTGCGCCAGCTTAAGCAATTCTTCTGTGGAAGTTTCCTCGTCTTGCTCATTGGGATGCAAACCCACTGAGGCACTAACAAAGGCGTATTTTTCAGCTGTGGCTAGCACTGCAGGAAAATCTTTGAGGCTCACACAAACATTTAAAATATGCCCTAGACCCTGGGTCCGTGCTTGCTCAACGGCACTGTCCAGATTGCCTTGATAGGCTGTCAAATCCAACATATCTAAGTGACAATGAGAATCAACGAGAAACATATTGGACCCAACGAATAAAAAGTGATTCTAGCATCAATTGCTGGTTCAAATTGTAGGGCCCTGAAACTTCTGCTCGCATCTGCTTCAGATAATCAATAAATTCAAATAAGGACGCACTAGAAAATCCCTCATTTGAACTTATATTTTCCTGAGTAGGCTCCAACTGCATACGCAATAATTTTTGCAACCAGTGAAAGAACATATCAAAAATCCAAAGCATATTGGCATCTTTCCATTGTAGAGCTAATTGCAAGGGATCCACAGTCTGTTGACTGAGCGCATTTAAATCCCGCATAAAATTTTGATACTGCGCCCAAATACCCTGTTGCTGCCACATTTGAGATAAGAGTGGTGAACCCTGGGTCGCTTCTAAAATAGGCTCCCAATCAACTGTTGAATCCTGTGCCTGCAGCCAGCTTAGGGAGGTTGCTTGAGAGGGTCTGGAAAAACGAATTTGCTGACAGCGACTTGTAATGGTGACTGGCAATTCACTGCGTTTATCGCTGATTAAAATTATTAAAGTCTGTGGTGAGGGTTCTTCCAGGGTTTTGAGCAGAGCATTCGCAGTATAAGTATTCATCGCTGTGGCAGGTTGTATAATAACGACCTGAAAACCACCCTGATGTGAAGTCTTTTGAATAAATTCGCTGAGCTCTCGAATTTGATCGATTTTAATAGCATGTCCTTCTTCTTCGGGTTGGACCAAGGCAAAATCAGGATGTGAATCAGCCTGCATTAAATGGCAGGCATGACAATGACCGCAGGCTTGTCCTGCCGTAATGTCAGGTTGCTGGCACAGCACTAACCCCGCCAAAATCCGGGCCAAATGACGTTTACCCACCCCTTCAGGGCCCATAAACAATAAGGCATGAGGTAGTCTAGCTTCTCGATGTAAACGACGCAGTTGTTCCCACTGCGGAACCTGCCAAGAAAATATCATAATTCCTCCAAAATATGAGACAATTGCTGCTGTACCTTATCCAAAGACTGGGAAGCATCAATCACCCGAAAACGCTTTTTATCCTGTTGCGCTCTATCTAAATAACATTGTCTAACTTTTTCAAAAAATCCCACCGTTTCTCTTTCAAAACGATCCTGGGGGCCGCGTCGTTTACTGCGCGCCAAGCCTAGGAGTGGATCAATATCCAGCAAGATAGTCACCACCGGTTTCAAGGATCCTACAATCCATTTTTCCAGCATTTGAATCCAGTGAGAATCCAGACCACGCCCAGCACTTTGATAAGCATAAGTGGCATCGACGAAGCGATCACATACCACCCATTTACCCTGCTCCAAAGCGGGTAAGATTAAACCAGTCACATGCTGAGAACGGCAGGCAAACATGAGCAATAACTCTGTCTTAGAATCAATAGATTCAGGAGAATGCGGATTGAGTAAGAGCTGGCGGATTTCTTCAGCCAAAGGCGTCCCACCCGGCTCTCGAGTCAAGAGCACAGGCTTACCTAATTGAATTAAAAAATCATGAATAAATTTCACCGCCGTAGATTTACCCGCGCCTTCGATTCCTTCAATGGTAATGAATTTAGCGGATAACATTGGAACTTGCCTCGTCTTGTTCTTTTTCTGTGGATTGCTTCGTCGCAAAAAACACTTCTCGCCATGACAGCCTTAATGAAAGTTGTTTTAAGATATAAGAGCGGATTAGTAAATAATTAAAAAATCCTTGTTCATGAAATCGCAGCATCAGCACAGCTAAACGATGATCAATTAAATTTGTGGAAAATTGATGCCCACCGCCACCATTGGCTACAAAATAAAGATATTGATGCCAAACGGGGTGTAGAACTGCATTTAAAGCGTCCAGACTGGGTATGGCAATTGGTGTGGGCGGCAAGCCTTTATGAAGATAGGTATTGTAGGGCGTATCGATTTTTAAATCTTGTTTGCGTAGGATGCCACTAAAACCCAACTGCAAAAGAGGATACATACTTTGCCAATAATAAACACCATAAACCACAGTAGGATCAAATTGTAGATACATTTTTTTTTGCAGGCGATTAATCAAAACCCCAGCAATGACTGGACGTTCGGCGCTTAAATAAGATTCTTTTTCTACTAAAGAGGCAGCGATTAAAGCTTCATAAGGTGTTTTGAATTGCAAATGCGCATCACGCTTGAGCCAAGCTTCCTGAAACTTCATTTGCATTCGCTTAAAAGCGCGGTTTAATAATTTAAAATCCGAAGTGCCCTCAATAAAATAATAGGTATCCGGAAAAAATTCACCTTCAGCAGACAACTGCGGAGCACCAATGCGCTTCATTACCTCAGCTTCGCTAACATTTTGCAAGCTATGCGTTAAATGGGGATCACGATCCAAGGTCGTTTTTAATTGTTGAAAACTCCAACCCGGCACGATGATAAACATATGATAAAGCAAGCCCGTGCCTGAGCTCACTTGAGCCAGTAGTTTGCCTGGCAGCGTGCCGTGAGGAATAAGATATATGCCTGCTTTTAATTCATTTGTCTTGCCATACAGATGTGCCAAGATTTTAAAAAATAAAGGATGTTTGATGATACCCTGCTGATATAAATTTTCAGACAACACATTAAGCGTGGTTCCAGGCCTAAGCTGATAACGCAAGCCAGCAGGCTCACTCACTACTGGAGTTAAAATAAAGTGTAGCCAAGCACCGAGAAGAATAAAACCCGCGATTGAAAGCAGTAATATGCTATTAAGAAAAAAACGTCGCAACATGCGAATGGCTCAGCCCTTGTCCTTGCAGTTTTAAGAATACCATAAAATTGGATTCGAGAAGAGAGGTATAGAGAGGATATAATATTCTGCTCTCGGGGCGGGGTCCTGCCGCTGCGCCACCCTTCGAGCAATCTAGCAAATATCGCCTATTTGTAGTTAAAGTAATACTTAAACTTTCTTAAAAACTAAAGAACCATTGGTTCCGCCGAAACCAAAGGAATTAGATAAGCTAACAGCAATTTTACGCTGCTGGGCATGATGGGGAACTAAATTAAGATCACAACCCTCACTGGGATTATCAAGATTAATGGTAGGTGGTGCGACCTGGTCACGGATAGCCAAGATAGAGAATATAGCCTCTACAGAGCCGGCAGCGCCTAATAAATGGCCAATCATAGATTTGGTAGAACTCACTGCTAATTTATAGGCATGGTCACCAAAACAGCGTTTAATGGCCATGATTTCCAATTCATCTCCCAGAGGGGTTGAGGTGGCATGGGCATTAATGTAATCCACTGCATTCGCATTTAGTCCAGCATCATTGAGAGAATTTTGCATGGCAAGCATGGCACCCAAACCTTCCGCATGAGGTGCCGTAATATGAGAAGCATCAGCACTCATGCCAAAACCGGCCAATTCAGCATAGATTTTAGCACCGCGTTTTTTAGCATGCTCTTCACTTTCTAAAACGAGGATGCCAGCCCCCTCTCCTAAAACAAAGCCATCACGATCTTTGTCCCAAGGACGGCTCGCTTTTTCAGGAGCATCATTACGCAAAGATAGAGCACGTGCAGCAGCAAAGCCTGCAATGCCTAAACGAGTTGTCGCCATTTCTGAACCACCAGCAATCATAACATCAGCATCACCATAGGCGATCATACGCGCTGCCAGACCAATATTATGGGTTCCGGTAGTACAAGCAGAGACCACAGCAATATTAGGACCTCTCATGCCATACTGAATAGAAATCTGACCAGCCAATAGATTGATTAAAACGCTAGGTAGAAAGAAGGGTGAAATGCGACGAGGACCCTTTTCCTTGAGAATAGTATGGGAATTCTCAATACCAGGCAATCCCCCCACACCCGAACCCACAGCCAGGCCCACACGATGAGCATTCTCTTCAATCACTTGCAGGCCAGCATCTTGAACGGCTTCTCTAGCAGCCACTAGACCATACTGAATAAAATCATCGATCTTACGCGCTTCTTTTTCGCTGAAGTGCTGAAGATAATCAAAATTCTTTACACAACTGGCAATTTGACAGGCTAAATCGGAAGCATCAAAGCGATCAATCTTTGAGACGCTCGATTTACCTGCCAAAATAGCTTTCCAGGTTTGGTCCACATTCAAACCTAAAGGCGTCAACAAGCCCAAACCTGTAATAACTACGCGGCGCTTATTCAAGGCCAACCCCTCTCAAATAATGGACCAACGAAATAATAATTAGCTTTCAGCACGCTGTTTGTCAGCATGAGCATTGATATAGTCAATGGCTTGCTGCACAGTACCGATTTTCTCAGCATCTTCATCAGGAATTTCGGTTTCAAATTCTTCTTCAAGGGCCATGACTAATTCAACTGAATCCAGTGAATCAGCGCCAAGATCGTCAACAAAGGATGCATCATTAGTGACTTCTTCTTCCTTGACCCCTAATTGTTCAACAATAACTTTTTTAACTCTTGCTTCTATGGTATTCATAACTCAGCTTTCTCCTTAAGAAAATCTCTGGTGTAGTTTATTCAAAATTAAATAACTTGCAATACCTTACCCTAATTCATGTACATCCCGCCATTTACATGCAGGGTTTGACCTGTAATGTAGCTAGCTTTATCAGAGGCCAAAAATACGACAGCTGATGCAATTTCTTCCACTTGACCCAAACGCTGTAAGGGAATCTTTTGCATTAAAGCTTCACGGTGGGTTTCAGGAATTTTACGGGACATATCTGTATCAATAAATCCGGGAGCCACTGTATTCACAGTAATATGTCTAGATCCCACTTCACAAGCCAGGGCCTTAGCAAAACCCACGATACCCGCCTTAGCCGCTGCATAGTTAGTTTGACCCACATTGCCAATCGAGCCGACAACAGAGCCGATGTTAATTACCCGCCCCCATCGAGCCTTGATCATATCTCTTAAACAAATTTTAGTCAGACGATAAACGGAATTTAAATTAGTTTCCATCACCTTAAACCATTCATCATCCTTCATGCGCAACAAGAGGTTATCCTGGGTAACTGCTGCATTATTAACTAAAATTGACACAGATCCAAAACGCTCTCGAATGGTGGATATTACCTGATCTACCGATTCGGGTGAAGTCACATCCAGGACCATACCGCAACCTCGAATATGTTCTTCTTCAAACAATTTTGTAATGCGATCAGCGCCCTCTTGTGTAGTAGCCGTGCCGATAACAATAGCGCCTTCATGACCTAAACCAATCGCAATAGCATTACCAATGCCACGACTAGCGCCAGTTACTAAGGCTACTTTAGCTTGCAACAACATAATTCACCTATTGATAAATTCACTAGTCATTCTCGCGAAAGCGGGAATGACCGAAGTTGTTATTCAATCTCAAACTCAGTTTCCAATAATTCTCTTAAACTTCTTAGATCGGAGGTGTGCATTAAAGTTAGCTCTGCTCCGATACGACGATTTAATCCTGTTAAAACGCGGCCGGGACCACATTCCACTAAATAGGTTACTCCACGATTAATAAAATCATGAACAACCTCCACCCAACGAACCGGTAAATATAGCTGCCGAGTCAAACCATCCCGGATAGATTCAGGATCTCCATAAGAAAGCACATCCACATTATTAATAACCGGATATTTAGGCTTTTGAATTGTAATTGTTTTTAAAAGCTGACTCAGTTGTTCTGCTGCCGGTTTCATCAGCACGCAATGTGAAGGAACACTCACCGGTAATAATTTAGCAATTTTTGCTCCAGCCTCGACAGCAGCTGTTAAAGCGCGTTCCAAAGCAAGCCTATGCCCCGCTATCACCACTTGGCCATGACTATTAAAATTGGCTGGCGATAACACTTCTTGGGTGCCTGCGACACTTTGTTCACAAATTGCACGCACCTTATTCTCCTCTAAACCGACAATGGCTGCAAGCCCCCCTTGACCAGCTGGCACTGCTTCCTGCATAAAACGGCCACGGGCAGCCACAACCCGGATAGCATCAGCAAAACTCATTGCTTGGGCACAAACCAGCGCAGAATATTCGCCCAGACTATGACCCGCTAATAAAGCAGGTTTTTGCTTGGTGTGGGCAAAAAGAATCTTCCAAATTGCATAAGAAGCTGCCAACAAAGCTGGTTGGGTCTTAGCTGTCTGATCCAGCTCTTCGGCCGGCCCCTCACTCACCAAACGCCATAAATCATAGCCAAGAACCTCTGAAGCTTCTTGATATACTTCCTGAACAATTGCATATTCACGAGCAATATCAGCCAACATACCCACGCTTTGAGAGCCCTGCCCCGGAAAAACAATTCCTATTTTTTTCATAGCAATACCTTAATCTTTTAATATTTCACTAAAGCTGAGCCCCAAGTTAAACCACCACCAAAACTTTCTAAAAGTAGTAATTGGCCGCGTTTAACCCGGCCGTCGCGAACCACCTTGTCTAAAGCGAGAGGAATAGAAGCCGCGGAAGTATTACCTTGCTCATCTAAAGTAATAGCCACTCTATCCATGGGCAAATTCAATTTCTTGGCCATCCCCTGAATGATGCGGATGTTAGCTTGGTGCGGAATCAACCAATCCAGGGAAGATTTATCTAGATTATTAGCAGAAAGTGTCTCTTCAAAAAGCTCACCTAAAATATTCACCGCCAGCCGAAATAAACGATTTCCTGACATTTCTAAATAGACTGATTCAATATCGCCCGCCGTTCTGCCCATCATGGTTGGTAAGGAAAGTACATCATCATAGGCACCATCAGCATGGATATGGGTCGATAAAATACCAGGTTCGCCGCTAGCTCCTAATAATACTGCGCCAGCTCCATCACCAAATAAAATGCAGGTACTGCGATCTTTCCAGTCTAAAATACGTGACATCACTTCAGAACCAATCACCAAAGCGGTTTTAATGGTACCTTGACGAATATATTGATCAGCAATGCTCATGCCATACATAAAACCCGAGCAAGCCACCGAATTTAAATCAAAAGCAGGACAACCACCAATGCCCAATTGCTTTTGTAAATAACAGGCCGTACTGGGAAAAACTTTAATGGGCGTGGTGGTGGCCACGATGATCATTCCCACGTCTTGAGGCGATAATCCTCCAGCCTCTAAGGCACGACGCGCTGCAGCTTCTGCCATGGTCAAAGCATTTTCATCGGGCGCTACAATATGTCGTTTGCGAATCCCCGTACGCTCAACAATCCAAGCATCCGAAGTATCGACCATTTTTTCTAAGTCTGCATTCGTTAAAATTTTTTCTGGCAAATAGGAGCCTGTGCCCAATATTTTGGTATATCTCATCATTAGGAAATTCCGGAAGAAATCGATTTTAATTGCTTCTCAATTTCATCACTGATATGACTGAGAAGATTTTTTTCCACTTGTACCATGGCACGTTCAATGGCGGCTGCAAATCCTTCGACATTAGCATGGCCATGGCTTTTAATCACAATGCCTTTCAAACCTAAAAAAGTAGCGCCATTAAACCTTGAAGGATCGAAACACTTAATGACCCCTTTTAAAACCGGTAAGGCAATCAAGGCAGCCAGTTTGGTGAAAAAATTACGGTTAAACCCTGCTTTAATGGTGCTCATTATAAATATAGCCGCACCTTCACTGGTCTTCAAAGCAACATTGCCAATAAAGCCATCGCAAACAATGACATCTGCTTCACCTTTAAAAATAGCATTACCTTCAATATAGCCTTGGTAATTGATAGATTTAATTTCAGATAATAACCGCGCTGTTTCCTTAACTTGCTTATTACCTTTAATGATTTCCTCACCAATGTTTAATAAGTAGACCTTAGGATTAGCAATCCCTGTTACCACTGAGGATAAAATAGAGCCCATCAGCGCGAACTGCACCAAGTTCATAGCACTAGAATCCACATTAGCGCCTAAATCTAGCATACATAATTCCTTGCCAATCGAAGGGATGCTAGAAACAATGGCCGGACGATCAATTCCTTCCAAGGTTTTTAATACAAAATGGGCAATAGCCATCAATGCCCCAGTATTTCCTGCACTAACACAAGCCTGAGTCTGCTGTTCCTTAACCAGATTAATTGCCACCCGCATCGATGAATCCTTTTTGAAGCGCAATGCTTGCGTGGGTGATTCATCCATCTCCACTTTTTCCGAGGCAGGTTGAATTTTCAGACGGGATCTATCAATACCGGGTTGTTTATCAAGTTCTTTTTGTAAAATATCTTGATCACCAACCAGTACTAAATATAAATGTTGATGTTTCTGCAAGACGAGCAGAGACGCTGGAATAGTAACAGAGGGGCCATGATCACCCCCCATAGCATCAATCGCAATGGTGACACGAGTCAAAATGTCTACCCTTCGTCGCTTTCTTGTTCAACTTCAATTTTCTGCTTTACAATTTCTTTACCCTTATAATATCCCTTGGGAGAAACATGATGGCGCAGATGAGTTTCACCAGTACCCACGTCAACAGAAAGCGTCGGCTTGCCCAAACTATCATGTGAACGACGCATGCCACGACGAGATCGTGATTTTTTACTTTGCTGTACTGCCATAAATTAACCCTCTTATTTAGTCGTTTCCGGCTTTAACAATTTTAAAATATGAAAAGGATTTTGCCCATCTTCTTCAACCTCATCCCAAGTAGAGTCTTTCAAGGGCAATTTCACTTTACACTCCGCGTCAGCATGCATAGGAACAATTGGCATCTTTAGGATCAATTCGTCCTCTATCATATCTTGCACCACCAGCATCCCCTCACGAAGGATAACAGGCTCATATCGCTCAGATAATTCTTCCGCCTCACTTTCCGAATTCACAATACCGTGCAGAAAATCGCTGATTATTTCATAACTAAAGGGTTCCATACAACGCTGACATTGTACGAGCACCGTCGTTTTTAGCTGCACACGACAAAACCAAGTACCTTCTTCATCTGCATCCAGGGCTAAATTAACAGTAACCTCCCCCTGATCGCTATTGTAAAGGCTAGGCGCTAAACGCTGCATGTCCTTGATTAATAAAGAACCTTTGAAATTGGCTGCCTGCTCAGTTAAGCGAAGCATATTAATATGCTGTGGTAATGACAAATTTTTCATAGTGGCGTGATTTTAGGTAAAAAATACAAGCTATGTCAATTAAAAATCAACAAATTTTAGATTATAGCTATTTAGGCTTGGGTCTATTATGATAGGCAGGTCTCTGGCTCATGAGAAACTTCAGGAGAAATTCATGCAAGAGCTTATTTTTTTAGTGGTTTTATCAACCCTTTTGTCTTCCTGTTCCTATTTTCATGTGCATAAGGTGGAAGTAGAACAAGGCAATTATCTGACCTCTAATATGGTTAACCGACTTCATCCCGGCATGAGCATTGAACAAGTAAAGGTCATCATGGGAGAACCGGTACTAGTGAACATCATGAATCCGCACATTGAAAGCTATGTTTATACTTACCAAGTTGGCACCAGTTTTGCTGAAAAGAAAGTCAAGCTATCCTTTGATCATGGGGTATTACGGACGATTCAAAGGGAAGGGGTTTAAATCCTAAGCAGCTGTCATTGCGAGGAGCGTTTTTTGCGACGCGGCAATCCATATGGATTGCCGCGTCACAAAAAACGCTCCTCGCAATGACAGCTGCTCTATTTCTTCTTAGCCTTCATCTTCCTAGCCTCCTTGGGATCGAGATATAACGGACGATAAATTTCAATGCGATCGCCTTCCTGTACCAGGTCATTTAAACTTTTAAGCTGACTAAAAATGCCTACTGCTTGGTGTTGCAAATCAATTTCCGGGAAACGCTGCTTAATGCCTGATTGCTGTATAGCCTCTCCAATCGTTGATCCTAGTGGAAGATTTACGCTAATGATTAGCTGCTTTTCAGGCGTAGCATAGGCAACTTCGATTTGGCAAACTCTATTCATCCCCATAAATTTCACCTGCCCGCTGACAAAAAGCTTCCACTAGAGAATTAGCAATATGATTAAAAACAGGCTCGAAAAAACGATCGATTAAATTTCCGGTGAACTCAAATTCTAAATCCAAAGTCACTTTACAGCCTTCTTCGCCCAAGGGAATAAACTGCCAAATCCCTTCTAAATGACGCAACGGGCCCTTAACCAGAGAAATTTTGATGCTTTTAAAAGGATGATGCAAGGCGTTATGCGTAGTGAAGCTTTTATGAATACCTTTCCAGGTAATTTCCAGAGAAGCGACAACCTCACTTTCACTGCTATTAATAATTTTACTGCTATGACACCAAGGCAAAAAGCGTGGATAATCTTCAATACTATTAACCAGCTCAAACATTTGTCTGGCACTATAAGGCACTAGGGCATGACGTTTTATCGTATTCATTGATTTTATTTACTTCTAGTTTATCTTTAGAGGTTTAGATATTATACCCACATGACTCAAAAACAAAATACATCTGAAACTATCGCACTTAACCGCAAGGCCAAACATGAATATAGCATTGAGGATCGCTATGAAGCAGGTATGGCTCTCGAAGGTTGGGAAGTAAAAAGTATCCGAGCTGGCCGCATCCAGCTCGATCAGGGATATGTCATCCTTAAAAATGGCGAGGCCTGGCTATTAGGTGCTCAAATTACCCCTTTACAATCAGCCTCGACTCATATTAATCCAGATCCTCAGCGCACTCGCAAGCTCCTACTTCATCAAGGAGAATTAAATAAATTGGTGGGGCTAATTGAAAGACGGGGCTACACTTTAGTCCCTCTGGCCATGTATTGGAAAAAAAACTGTGTTAAGCTAGAAATTGGTTTAGCCAAAGGTAAAAAGCTTCACGATAAGCGTGCTGATGAGAAGAAAAAAGACTGGGACAGAACCAAACAACAATTGTTAAAAAAATATCGCTAGGATACAACCAAGATGACTCATCCACTTAAAGCTGCTCATATCAATGCCACCCCCGAAGACTTAGCAGGCAATCAGGGCATTGGTCGTTATATTTTCTTGCCTGGCTCAGATGGCCGAGCTCAGGAAATCGCCAAGCATTTTGAAAATGTGCAGGTGAAAACTCATGAACGAGGGCATCATCTTTATTTAGGGACGCTGAGAGTGGAAAATCTCGATATCGAAGTCGCCAGCATCTCTAGCGGCATGGGTTGCGCCAGCATGGAAATTTTTCTGCACGAACTGTTTCAACATGGCGCCAAACGCTTTCTCCGCATTGGCACCGCAGGTTCTTTACAACCCTGGATAAAAGCGGGTAATTTAATTAATGCCCAAGCTGCTGTACGCGATGAGCATACCACTACCCGCTATTTACCCTTGGAATTTCCTGCCGTAGCTTCCATTGAAATGACTTCCAGTATTTTATTGGCTGCGGAACAATTAGATTTATTTGATAATATGCATACTGGTGTAGTACATTGTAAAAGCTCACTATATGCACGCGAATTTGGCATGGGACCCCTTAAGGAAGAAAATAATCGCTACATTCGCTTACTTTCCCAAGCGGGTATTCTAGCATCAGAAATGGAAACCGCCGCCCTTTTTATTCAAACTCAAATTTATAACCATGAATTGCAAATGAAGAATCCTGAGATGCACTCTAGCCAAGTGCTCTCAGGCGCTATTCTCGGCATTGTGGCCACTCTTGAAGAAGGTTATGACCGAGCGGGCATAGCCAAGCAGGTGATTAATCAAACCATTGAATTAGGGCTTGAAACTGTTAAAACCCTGGCCTTGCAAGAGCTGGGGTAATGACTTTTAAGCGAAGATTCTGATATACTTTCGCCATTATCCTTGAGGGGGCGACCTGGTTTCGACGTAGGTTGCAAAGCCTGAGGGGCATGTAGAGGTGTAAGGTCCTCTTAAAACCCTTTATAACACTTTATAGTTGCCAATAAAAAACGCAACTCTCGTATTGCTAACGACGCCGTCTTCGCTGATGACGTTGTTGCCAAAGCTGCCTAATAGGTAGCAGCGAGCTTCTCACCAGCTGTGCTTGTGCGGCTGGCGTTCACGCAAGTGAATGATGAGGAGTCACTTTACACAAGCTCGTGTTAGGACTTGCTCGAAGTCTTGATACTAAACTCTTAGAGCTTGCCACTAATTAGCCTGCCGGTCGGCGAATTGAATGGTGAAAGCAAAGGACTTGGCTAAACATGTAGATCCAATGGTAGAGTACTTGCGGACGCGGGTTCAATTCCCGCCGCCTCCATAAAATAATAAGGAGCTTATCTAAAAAACAGATAAGCTCCTTATTATTTTATGGAGACGATGAATATCTACCCGCGTAGCAGGTTCACAAAATCGCTGGGAGCGATTTTGAACAAGCGAAGCGCAGTCCCGAGGTTGGCTTATTAAGCACCGCACAATATTATGGTGCCGCTCATCATAGACCACAACAACTTCAAGTGATAACCACTCAAAAGAGACGTCCTATTACCTCTGGACGTATTAAAATTATTTTTATCACTAAAAAAAACATTAAACAGACTACTACTGAAACATTTAATACTACTCAGACTCTATGCACCTCATATTACTTTGGACAAAAATGAAATTGAATGGCAAGTAGTACCTATTAATGATCTGGCGCTCATTCAACTGATTTGATTTGGGAGACCTGCCCCGGCGCGCTTAGCAATACGATGGATTTTAGTCATCTTGAATATTTATGTATGCCGCGCTCAGTATTGAACTAATTTCAATTTTCTGACACTATATTCACCAAATATATCCTCAACAACAAATAATAATAATCGCAGAGAAAAAATGAAATTCTTATACTATGATAAAAAAATCGATGCTAATCATTTTTTGCCTTCTCATTTAATTAATTTTTTAAACAGCGAAAATCCTAATCATATGACGTTAGATCGGCGTATTTTTGACGACCGAAATTATTGTTTTGAAGATAATGAGCAGGAAGTACATTCAATCAAACTAATAACAATTGTTGCAGCGTTCGGAAAAGTAAAACACATTAGAATTCTTTTAGCTTCTGGAGCCTATTCTCAAGAGATAAATAACAGTCTTGGTATTGACAATACAGTCTTGTGTCTAGCGGTAGAAAACAATCACCACTTAGCAGTACGTGAAATGAATAGCACAGATGCAATACTGGAAGTCAGCAATGATTTAGCCCAACTCTGCTTTATTATTAGACAAAATCTTATTCGGCGCAACCAACCACAGTACGAAGAAACCCAACTTAAACTAAAGGAATAAAGAATGAATCCCATCCGCACCCTCAGTGCCTGCATCACCGCCTTAAAAGAAATGTACCAATCCCAATACAGTTACCGTGCCTCTTCACTGGCTTTTTCTACTTTACTATCACTGGTTCCTATGGTTGCTGTATTTGTCTTCATCATGAGCAAAGCGCCGATTTTTTCTGATATGAGTATCCTGGCAAAAAACTATGTATTAGCCAATTTTGTTCCCATTTCACGCCATTCTATTTTGCTTTATCTTAATAAATTTACACACCAAGCCTCACAATTACCCATTTTTAGTATTTTATTTTTATTTGTAACTAGCACTCTTCTGGTGATTTCTATCGATGACTCACTCAATATCATTTGGCATAAAAAACGCCGAGTAAAAGATTTTCTCCATCTCTTTATCTATCCTTTAAGTGTATTGCTGATTCCTATTTTTATTTTTATGAGCGCCCTATCTAGTTCATTTTTATTTTTCCTCTTTTCCTATCTTCCGGCTATAAAAATCATGGCATTCATTATTACTTTAGCCATCAATACTATGATGTTGACTTTGCTATACGCTATCAGTGCCAACATTAACTTAAGCTGGCACAATTTTCTTTCTGGTGGCCTGATTGCTGCTTTATTACTTGAATTCTCTAAGATAGGTTTTGCTATTTATATTAATCAATTTTCAAATTACGATGCCATTTATGGTACCCTGGCAACCATTCCTATCTTATTAATTTGGCTTTATATCTTTTGGCTCCTCATCCTTTATGGCGCCTGTATTGCTAAAGCACGAGCTAAAAAACGCTAGCTTAGGCCTTGCAACCCAAACTACCTTGATAATAACCTAAGCATTCATAGAGAAAGGAAGCTCCAATTGTAGCATCTCCATTTAATTAACCCTCGCCCCAAAATATTGTCCCGCAATCTTCAACTCTTATCCAAATCTTTTATGTTTAAACAACGCGGGACGATTTCGTATATTGAACGGGGGACACGTTTCTCGCTAACATGTTAATTCTATAAAATTTAAAAAGAGTTATGTTTTATGCTATACTTTAGGCATAAAA